>JACDJC010000232.1_pt1 | contig 71529 bp, 66 predicted proteins | sample 7454191 | NCBI WGS metagenome assembly JACDJC01 (sample SAMN14253291, study PRJNA609438) | sludge metagenome | isolation source: sludge after 25d culture with pyrite and EDTA | collected 2018-12-20 | reverse complement strand
TTCTCGACCGAGTTCAGCCTGAAGGTGATGGGCGACATCGCCGAGTACTTCGTGCACCACGACGTGCGCAACTTCTACTCGGTGAGCATCAGCGGCTACCACATCGCCGAGGCCGGGGCGAACCCGATCAGCCAGCTCGCGTTCACGCTGTCGAACGGCTTCACGTTCGTCGAGGCGTACCTCGCGCGCGGCATGCACATCGACGACTTCGCGCCGAACCTGTCGTTCTTCTTCTCCAACGGGATGGACCCGGAGTACAACGTGATGGGGCGCGTCGCGCGCCGCATCTGGTCTGTGGCGATGCGCGAGCGTTACGGGGCGAACGAGCGCAGCCAGAAGCTGAAGTACCACTGCCAGACGAGCGGGCGCAGCCTGCACGCGCAGGAGATCGCGTTCAACGACATCCGCACGACGCTGCAGGCGCTGATCGCCACCTACGACAACGCCAACAGCCTGCACACGAACGCGTACGACGAGGCGATCACGACACCCACCGAGGAGAGCGTGCGCCGCGCGATGGCGATCCAGCTGATCATCAACCGCGAATGGGGGCTGGCGAAGAACGAGAACCCGATCCAGGGGGCGTTCATCATCGACGAGCTCACCGAACTCGTCGAGGAGGCGGTGCTCGCCGAGTTCGAGCGCATCTCCGAGCGCGGCGGCGTGCTGGGCGCGATGGAGACGGGCTACCAGCGCGGGCGCATCCAGGACGAGAGCCTGTACTACGAGTCGCTCAAGCACACCGGCGAGTACCCGATCATCGGCGTGAACACCTTCCGCAACCCGCACGGCGAGCCGGTGCCCGATCACATCGAGCTGGCGCGTTCCACCGAGGAAGAAAAGCGCAGCCAGCTCGCGCGGCTCGCCGACTTCCACGCACGCCACGCCGACGAGGCGCCGGCGATGCTGCAGCGCCTGAAGGACACGGTGATCGCCGACGGCAACGTGTTCGAGGTGCTGATCGATGCAGTGCGCGTCTGTTCGCTCGGGCAGATCACCCACGCGCTCTTCGAGGTCGGCGGGCAGTACCGGCGCAGCATGTGAAGAGCTTCAGCGCCAGATTTCCCGGGAGTGCAGCGAAACCTGCGGTAACGCGGAGACGTCGATGACGAACGGGGCTTGCAGCTCGCGCGCCGTGCCGTAGCGCCTGTCGTCGGGCACGGGATCGCGAAACAAATGCAATCGCTGCCTGTCGACCTCGACGACCCGGTACTCGCGCACTCCGTGCGACGCGTAGACGCGCGCCTTCGTGACGCGGTCGTAGCGCAGCGAGGTGTCGGACACCTCGACGGCCAGCAGGACGTCGTCGGCGCCCGGGTGTCCGCTCGCGTAGTCGTCGGCACGCGACTTCAGCAGCAGGAAGTCCGGCTGCGGCATCGACCACGGTGGCAGCCGCACCGGGTTCGTGACCGAGACGATCGCGTCGTCGCCGGCGCGGCTCACGAGGAGGCGGGTCAGGCGCACGCGGACCGAAGCGTGGCCGGGTCCGATCGGGGTCAGGTCGATCAGATCTCCTTCGATCAGCTCGACGCGGCTGTCCTCTGCGAGGATGCCGGCCGCCACGAGCCGCTCGAAGTCGTCGATCGACAACCTGTGACGAGTGGGTTCGACGATGGCGTTCATCGGACGCACCTGCGTTTCCCGGCTCGCCGCGAGCGTGAGAAGGATGCTCCAGTGTAGCCGTGCGCGCGATCGGCCGGACGGATTACGCTTCGAGGGTCTCCCTGTCGCCGTCAGGGGCTCGCGGGGCGCGTGCGAGCGGCGTTCGCCGCTGCGTCGTCGACGCGCGACGGGTTTCCGGCGGCCCCGGCTTCCGGCACGTACACCATCGATCCGTTGCGCAACCGGTAAGCCGTCCCGGCCTTCGCTCCCTCGCCCTCGCCGATCTGGCCGGACGACCGGTATTCCTTCAGTTCCTTGCCTTCGCGCACGAGCATGCTCATGTCGGCCTCGCCCGGGTTGCGCAACACGATGACGTCCTGCGTCGCGAACGGATTCAACGGGTTCTCCAGCACCGCGATCAGCAGTACGGCGATGACGACGAGGAAGACGTCGACGATGTTGACGACGCTCAGGATCGGGTCGTCGCCGTCGTCGTCCGACAGGATCTCGATGCCGATGCGCCGCTCACGCACGGCTCGCTCCGCGTGCGTCGAGCAGCGTGTCGAGCTCCTCGAGCAGCCAACGCCGGCGCACCGACTGCACGACGAAGGTGATCGACGCCGACAGCAGCGCGACGATCACCGCGGAGAAGGCGACCACCAGGTTCTCTGCCATTCCCTGTGCGTTGCCCGATGCGACCGAAACGAGCGCCGGTCCCATCGGGATCATCGTCGCGACCAGCCCGAGCATCGGAGCGGTGCGGCTGACGATGCGCTGCATCTCCAGGCGGCGCAGCACGTGCAGCTCGAGCCGCTCGGGGCTCGCCTCGGGCCGCGCGTGCAGCCAGCGGGCGAGCGGGCGGCGTCCGTGGCCGCGCAGCCGGCGCAGCGCAGCTTCGGCGACGAGTGCGCCGAGGCAGTACAGCGCGTAGGCGAACATCGCCGCCAGCAGGATCAGCACGGGCGCCAGGAAGAAGCGCGAGATCTCGTAGAGGAAGCTTTCGATGGTGTTCATGAGGCTACCGACGGTGAAAGGAAACAGGCAGTGAAGGGCGCGTTTCGGGACTGCCGGCGTCAGCCGGCCGGCATCGGCAGGCGGCGGTCGCGCCAGACGCCCAGCGTCTGCAGCGCGGCGCCGGCCGCGACGATCAGCGCGAGCCAGGCCGCGTAGGGCCAGGCGACGGGTGCTTCGGCCGGCTCTTCGCGCGGCACTTCGCGCAGCTCCTGGCCGCGTACGCGCTCGAGCGGCGTTTCGGAGGCCGATTCGTCGGGGTGCGCCTGCTGCGGCGGCGTCGCGGTCGCGGGCGGACGCGGCGACACCTGCGCGGGCGTCGGCATCGGTGCCGATTCCGCAGGCCGCGCGCCGTCGAGCCCGTAGCCTTGTGCGAGTCCCTGCACGTGCGCGACGAAGGTCTGGTTCGCCGTGTGCACGTCGTGCCGCTGCGCGATCTCGCTCCACAGCTGGACCAGTTCGCGTTCGGTCGTCTCGTCGGCGTGCCAGTAGCCCTTGCGGATCGCCTCGAGCATGCGCTCGGCGATCTGCGCGAGCGCCGCCGGGTTCGCGTCCTCGAACCACTCGCGCGTGCCGAGCCGGTAGCGGTCCTTCACGTAGATCTCGTGGAACGCCTGCCACTGGTCGTCGCGAACGACGTTGCGGTCCATCGCCTGCCAGCCCCAGAAGTTGTTCACGGCGTTGAGCAGCTGCAGGGTTCCCGCGTAGCCTTCGGCGCGCATCTGCGCGATCCAGTTCGGGTGCTGGTAGACCGAGCGCAGCTCGGTGGCGAGGAAGGTCGACGCGTTCTGCAGACGGGCGCGCTTCGGGTCGCGCAGGTTCGAGACGTACAGCTGCGGACTGCGCCCGTCGAGGAAGCGCACGGCGTTCGAGATGCCGCCCAGGTATTCGAACGGATGGTCGGTGTCGAGCAGTCCGCGCAGGTTCGACGAGCGCGAGAACACCGCCGCGTCGGTGCCGCGCAGGTGTTCGGCGTACGCGTCGACCGTCGCGCCTGCGCCGTCGCGCGGCTTCGTGCTCCAGCGCGCCGGGTCGGGCCCGTAGCCCCACGACATGCGCGACAGGTACAGCGTCTCGAGCTTGCCGTCGCCTTCGTTCCACTGATCGGAGGCGAGCGTCGCCTCGGGCACGCGCGTTCCGTAGTCGCCGCTCTCGTTGCCGAAGATGCGCGTCAGCGCCGCATCGCGTGCCGACTGCGGGTCGACGCCGCGCGCGAGCAGCGACGCGGCGATGCGCTCGACGTTGGCGCGCACCGGATTGTCGAGCGACGGCTCGTCGAGCGAGGCGGCGAGCACGACCGCGCGCGACAGCAGTTCCATCGCGTTCGGAAACTGGTCGCGGTACAACCCGGTGATCGAGACCACCGTGTCGATGCGCGGGCGGCCGAGCGTGGCGAGCGGGATCGGTTCGACGCCGACCACGCGGCCGCCCGCGTCCCACTGCGGCCTTATCCCGAGCGCGTAGAGCACCTGCGCCTCGAGGATGCCGAGATGGCGCATGGTCTCGGTGCTCCACAGCGTGAACGCGAGCTTGCGCGGCGCGCTGCCGTGGCTCGCACGATGCGTCTCGATCAGCTCGTCGACGGCTCGCGTTCCGGCTTCCCAGGCTGCGCGCGTCGGGATGCGCGACGGATCGAAGCCGTAGACGTTGCGCCCGGTCGGCAGCGCGTCGGGATTGCGGATCGGATCGCCGCCGTACGACGGGTCGACCCAGCGCGCCGACAGCGCACGCGCGACGGCGTCGATCTCGACCTCGGCGCGCAGCGCCTTGCGATGTTCGCGCCCCCGGACGGCGAGCGCGCGCAGGTCGGGGTCGGCGATCGCGCCGGGCGTGCGCGCGTCGTCGAAGACGTATTCGTCGACGAAACGGTACGGCGCGCTGTCGACGAGCCGGCGGTAGTCGCCACGCAAGGCGTCGGCGCCCGGCGCGGTGCGTGCGTACAGCGGCTCGCCGAGCATCTGCATCACGTTGCTCACCCGGTGCTCGCGCGGCGCATCCCGCCCGAGCGTATGCAGTCCGAGCGGCTGCACCGCGCTGCCGAGCTCCTCGAGATGATCGTGCAGCGCGCGTGCGATGCGGTCGAAATCGCCGAAGGCCGTCTCGGCGCTCTCTCCGAGGTCTGCGAGCAGGCCGGCTTCGCGCGCGGCCTCGACGATGCGCTCGCGCAGGTGCTCGCGTACCGGGCCTTCGTCGACCGCGTCGTGCTCGCGCAGCAGCGCGTCGAGCGCGGCATTCTCGTCGGCGAGTCCCGCCGGCGCGAACGGCGGCGTCTGGTGGCTGACGATGACTCCGCGCCCGCGGCGCTTCACGTGCATCGCCTCGGCGACGTTGTCGACGATGTACGGATAGACGACCGGCACGTTGCCGACCAGCAGGTTCGGGTCGTCGTACGCCCACAGGCCTCGCTCCTTTCCGGGCAGCCATTCCTGCGTGCCGTGCGTGCCGAAGTGCACGATCGCATCGGCGGAGTGACGCTCGCGCACCCAGAGGTAGGTCGCCAGGTAGAAGTGGTTCGGCGGCATCTTCGTGTCGTGAAAGAGCTTCTTCTCGTCGCCGCCGGCGGCCGTCTCGGCGCGCATCGGCTGCGGCAGCACGACGAGCGCGCCGAGGTCGAGGCGCGGGACGACGAAGCCGCGAACGCCGTCGCGCTCGGCGATCCAGGCGCTGCGCTGCGGCGCGCCCCAGGCTGCGTCGATGCGCGCACGGACGCTTGCCGGCAGCGTCGCGTACCAGCGCTCGTAATCGGCCAGCGGCAGGAACGCCCAGTGCGCGGTCCTCGTCAACGAATCGAGCGTGCCCGGCCGGTACGCGGGGCGCAGCATCGCCGCGCTCGCGTCGATCAGCGCCTGCTCGCTCGCCGCGTCGATCGCGTAGCCGAGCGTGCGCAGCCGCTCGACGAGGTGCTCGATCGAACGCGGAACGTTCAGGTTCGACGCGCCCTGGTTCGTCTCGCCGGGCGGGTGGTTCCAGTAGAAGAGCGCGAGCCGCTTGTCGGCATTGCGCATCGTGCGCAGCTTCGCCAGCCGCAGAGCCTTGCCGACGAGCAGGTCGAGCTGCTCCGGGATGGGCACGAGCTCGCCGCCGTCGTTCGCCGCCAGCACGACCGGATCCTGCAGTCCGGCGTACTCGGCGTTCGTCAGCGTGAACGGCAACTCGAAGCGGCTCACGCCGACCGGGTCGGCGAGATAGTCGTCGCGGCCGCCGTTGCGGTAGCCGAGCACGGGGATCGCGGCAACGTCGAGCGAGCGGTGCCAGGCCCTGCGCGCATCGGGATCGATGCCGAGGAAAGTGTGCACGAGCATCACGTGCACGATCGGACGGCCGTCGAGCAGGACGAGCGGCTCGTCCTGCACCGGACGCTCGTCGCGTCGCGGGTTCGGGAAGCCTTCGTCGGCCGCGCCCGGAGACGGCCGCGCGGCGGGTTTGGTCGCATCGGAACGCGAGCGCGCGATGCGCGACGCGCGATAGAACGCGATCGGCAGTGCGCCCGCCGACTCGATCGCGCGCAGCGTCTCGTCGACCGTGCGCGTCTGTCCGTCGGAGAGGTAGCTCGACGAGATCTCGATGCCGATCACGGGTCGGTTCTGCCAGGTCCGGCCGAAACGCCGCTGCCACCAGTCGAGGTATTCCGGCAGCGTCTCGACGACGCCCGCGTCGTGCTCCGGGTGGTAGATGCCGGCGGTGGGCAGCGCGATCGGCGGCTCGACGCGGGCGGCGCTGCCGTCGTCGGCAGCCAGCGCATGCAGGTAGCGGAAGAGCCGCTCGTGGTTTTCGCGCATGCCGCCGACGTAGTAGTCGAAGACGCGCTGCGCCGCGGCGGGGTCGATGCCCAGCGCACGCAGCCGCGTCGGCGGATTCATCACGTGGATGCCCACGCCGGGCAGCGCCGCTTCGCGCAGGCGCGTGCCGGCGATGCGCTCGACCCGCGCCTGGTCGTCGGCGCGCGGCGCGTCGATCAGCACGAAGGCGGCGCCTTCGAGCGCGCGTGCGACGCCGGCCTCGCCTTCGACGTCGACGCGCGTCCAGGCCAGCTGCACGCCCTGCCCGCGTGCGGCCTCCTCGAGCAGACGGAACTTGCGCTCGAGCACCATCTTCGTCGACAGCAGCGCGACCCGGACCGGCGAGTTCGCCGAGTGCGGGGCGGCGCCTTCGATCGGCGTGCCGGTGTCCGCCGTGCCCGTGATCGGTGGGTCGGCGGCGGGCGCGGCCGGAATTGCCGCAGTGCAGAGTGCGAGCGCGGCGGCGATCGCCGCGAGGATTCGGTTCATGTGCCGCGTCCGTTCAGTTCGTAGGCGATCGGGATGCGCAGTTGCGCCCGGCTGCCGGGCACGCTGCTCGTGCGCAGTTGCCCGGCGGCGACGCGAACGAGCGCGACCGCGGCCTCGTCCAGCGTGCGAAAGCCCGAGCTCGATGCGACTTCGCAGTCCAGCAGTTCGCCGTCGGCGGCAAACTGCGCGTGGATGGTGACGACGCCCTGCTGGCCCATGCGACGTGCCTGCCGCGGATAGCGCTTCTGTGCGATGAGCAGGGCTTCGAGGTCGCTGCGCCAGCGCGATGCTTCGTTCGCGTGCGCAGGCGGTGCGGGAACCGGCTCGGCAGCGGCCGCAATGCCAGGCGCAATGGCGGGGCGTGCCGCGACGGGAGGCGCGGCCGGCGGCGATGGATCGGCGTCGGCGCCGGCGGCGGTCGACGGCGCGCTGCGTTGCTCCGGCGAAGCAGGCGCTTCGGCGGCCGAGGCGGGCGCCCCGAGAGACGCGGTCGATCGCGGTTGCGGCACGCGCGTGGGCGCTGCGCCGGCACGGCGCTCGCTCGCCGCGTGTCGCGAGCGCGCCGATGATGCCGCCCGCACCGGCGGGCGCGGCGTGGCGAGCGGCGGTGCGGCGGCGGGCGTGGCAATCGGGGCCGCAACTGCGGCGGCAACCGGTTCGGCAACCGGTGCCGGGACTTCGTTCACGACCGGCGGCATCGACGACGCAGCGGCGGATTCGATCGCATCGGCCGCCCGAGGTTCCGGCGCTGCGTCGACCCACCGGATCGGCACCGGCGCCGGTTGCACGTGCGGGCCGTGGACGTGCGCCGCCCCCCATGCGAGCGCCGCCAGCAGTGCGGCATGCGCCGCGACCGACGCGAGCCAGTCGCGCACGGCGACCGGCGCCGGCGCGAGCCTTCGCGGTGCGACCGCGTTCACGGACGCCGCACCTCGACGCTCACCCGCTCGAAACCGAGCGAGCGGACGCGGTCGGCGAGTTCGACGAAGGCCGACAGCGCAAGTCGCCCGTCGGCGCGGACGACGACGTTCTCGTCGCGCGAATGCGCGGCAAGCGCCGTCGGAAGGTCGTCCACCGGTGCGTCGCCCAGGTACAGGCGCTGCTCGTGCGTGTAGGTGAGCACGAGCGGCGCGGCCTGCGCGGGTTGCGCGCTGTGCGCCTGCGCAAGTTCCACCGGAATGCGCCCGCTGGCCACGAAGCTCGCCGTCGTCAGCACGATCGCGAGCAGCACGAGCATCACGTCGACGAGCGGGACGACGTTGATTTCGTCGAACTCGCGTTCGTCCACCGGCTCAGCCTCCGCGCGCTTCGTCGAAGTCGACGAGGCGCTCGCGAACGCGACGACGCAGCACGTTGTTGGCGACGACGCAGGGAATCGCGACGGCGATGCCCGCTGCGGTGGCCTTCAGCGCGAGTGCGAGGCCGCCCATGATCGCTCGCGCATCCAGCGCGTCGCCGGCGCCCAGCCCGTGGAAGGTCAGCATGATGCCGAGCACCGTGCCGAGCAGGCCGAGGTACGGTGCATTCGAGGCGATCGTCGCGATCCAGTTCAGCCGCGCGGTGAGATCGGCTTCGAGGCGCACGCGGCTCTCGTACGAAGCGGCGTCGACGCGCCGGATGTAGCGCCAGCGCTCGGTTGCCACGGCGAGCGCGACGACGCTCGCCGCGAGCAGCGTGCCGATGACGCCCCAGTCGACCAGCGCACGGATCGAATCCATCGGGAGAGCTCCTTCAGTAACGAAGCGACAAGCCGATGCGCCAGATGCGCCCCGGGTCGGGAACGATCGACAGGTCTTCGCGGTCGTAGCGGCCGTCGTAGTTCGCGTCGCCGGTGCCGCGCGCGATCAGCCAGTGGCGCTTGTCGAAGACGTTCTCCACGCGCGCGAACAGCGTCAGGCGCGTTCCGCTCGGGCCGGGCAGCTTCGTTTCGTAGCGGGCGCTCGCGTGGAACAGCGTGAAGCCGGGCCAGCGCTCCTGGTTCATCTCGTCGGCCCACGACCTCGCGCGCGCGTCGAGTTCGCCGGTGACCGCCCAGCCGGGTGCGGGAAACCAGTGCGCTCGCAGGTCGAGCATGCGCGGCGCGGCGCGAGGAATGCGCTTTCCGCCGTTGTCGTGCGCGACGACGGTGTAGTTGCTGCGCCAGAACGACGGATCGGCGCGCTGGGCCGGTGTCGGGTCGGCGACGAAGCGGCCGTTCGCGTTGCCCAGCGACAGGAAGAAGTCGTCGTAGCGCGTGAAGCGCGCATCGAGGAAGCTCAGCGCCGCCTCGAAGGCCCATCCGGCGTGCGCGGCGGTTCTCGCTTCCAGCTCGAGCCCGCGGCTGCGCGCGCCGCCGATGTTGCGGAACTGCGAACCGCCGCCGATCGTCGTGCCGGTCGCCGCGTACTGTCCGTTCGAATCGAGGATGAAGTCGTCGCGGTCGATCTGGAACACCGAGGCGGCGAAGCTCGTGTCCCAACCGGCGATCGACCTGCGATGCCGTGCACCGATCTCGAGGCTGATCGCCTGCTCGGGGCGCAGGTCGGGGTTGCTGTGCACCCATGCGTTGGTCGTCGTCTCGCCGCGATACAACTGCTCCGCCGTCGGCAGCCGGAATCCGGTCGAGGCCGCGGCGAACAGCGAGCTCGAGGGCCCCAGCGCGCGCGTGACGCCGGCGCGATAGCTGTCGACCTCGAACGCGCGGCCGGCGGACACCGCGCGATTGCCGTTGCCCGCCACCGGTGCCGCGTCGAAATCGACGTCGACGCGGTCCCGGCGGACGTTCATCGTCGCCACCGTCGCGTTGCCCAGCGCCAACTTCGCCTCGCCGTACAACGCGCGCATCCGCTCGCGGGTCTCGTCGTCGGCCAGTTGCGTGCCGGCCGCGGTCACCGGTCCGCGCGGCGTCGTGCGGAAGCTGTTCAGCGCCCGGTTGTCGTTGTCGAAGGCGTTGCGGCGCAGGTCGAGCCCGCCCATCAGTGCGAAGCGCTGCAGGCTCACCCGGTATTCGGCCTTGGCTCCGCGCTGTGTCTGCCGGTAGTCGTTCAGCGCGCTGTAGTCGTCCACGTCGGTGGTCGGACGGCCGGCCGCGTCGAAGCGCATCGGTGCCGACCAGAACGACGTGTCGTCGCGGTATTCGTAGACGACGGCCATCAGCTGGCTGCGCTCGTCGAGGTCGCGCGAGTAGCGCAGGTTCCAGCGCGAGAGGTCCACGTCGAAGTTGCGCGTGTATCCGCGGCCTTCGTTGCGTCCGGTCGGATCGAGCGTGGCCGCCGTCACGCCGGTGACGCTGCCTTCGCGGTCGCGGAAGCGCTCCGATTTCTCGAAGCCGAGCGACAGGTCGCTGGCGTCGTCGAGCGCGTACTGCAGGTGTCCCGACCAGGTTCGTGCGTGCGTCGACGACAGGTAGTAGTAGCCGTCCTGTTCGCGCTCGCCGTACTGCACGTGGCCGGACAGCGCGTCGCCGGCAAAGCCCGCATGCAGCAGATGACGGCGATAGCCGAAGGCGCCGCGGTCAGCGTCCACGCGCAGGCCGCGCTGGCCGGCGCCGCGCCGGGTCGTGATCATCACCGCGCCGGCGAGCGCGTCGTCGCCGTACAGGTACGAGGCGGCGCCCTTGACCACCTCGATGCGCTCGATGTTGTCCAGGTCGATGTTGACCTTGCCGGTGCGTTCGAACACGGGCACGCCGTCGACGACGATCGCCACGCCCGGCTTCTCGCCCATGAAGCGCTGGTTCTCGATGCCGCGCAGCTTGATCTTGATCGTCTCGCCGTCGCCCTGCAGGTCGGCGGTGACGCCGCTGACCGAGCGCAGGATCTCGATGAGGTTCTTCGCCTGCTGGCGCTCGACCTGCGCCTGGTCGATGCGCGCGCGCGACGTCGGGTCGGTCGTGCCGGGATCGAAGCGGTCCTCGATCGCCGAGTCGGTGACCGTTATTCGGTCCAGCGTGGTCGGTTCTTCGCCCGCCGCGACGGGCGTGACGGACGAAGCGAGCGCACACAGTGCGACGCAAGCCGTCGACTTTCGTGATTCGAGCAGCACCCGCAGTGCTCCTGAAGGGATCGTCGGCGAAGGTTTCGGCCTTCGCTGCCATGGACGGCGAGCGGCTCCGGATGCGCCGGACGCGGCGCGCGGATCAGGCGTCGCAGTCGAGCGTCGATGGAGCGCGCCGGGACCGCGCGCCGGGGAGGTCGGCCTGCGTGCAGGCCGCAGGCAGGATCAGCCGAGCGCCGGAGGAGCTCGCGGCTGCGCGGGAGTGCGCGGGGGGAACGACGACGCAACGGCGACAGCGGCCCGCGGCGGCAGCGCCGCACCCTCGGGGCTGCCGAATGCGAGGCGATGCATCGCCGGAACGACGGCCGCATGCGCGCCCGAAAGACAGAACGGGCACGCTTCGCGCGTCGCGGATGCCTGCTCGCCGGAGGGATCGGCGAGCGTGTCGGCGGCGACGAGTCTCGTGCCGCCGGGCGTGCAGATCTCGAGCCAGTCGTCGGGCGCCTGGCCGAAGGCCTGCGCCAGCCCCGGCACGAGCGTGCCGTAGAGCATCGTCACGAGGACGATCAGGCTCCAGAGCCGCAGGTGACGCATCGACAGCCGCATGCCGCGGATGCTAGGCGGCGCGCCTGCTGCGCAATACGATCTGGATCAAGCGAATCGATCGACGCGCGGTTGACCTTCTCCGGATGCGCCTGCCATGATCGCGCGCGCGGCGGATGCCCGGCGGATGCCGGATACCGGTAGCGATTGCGCGAGGCATTCGGAGGAGGGCACGGGCGGTGGACGAAATCGCGGGCGTGCAACGCCCGCATCGCGTCGTGCTGGTCGCGCACAGCCACGTGGTGGGCGGCATCGAGCGACATGTCGTCGAGCTCGCGGCCGGATTGCGCGAGCGCGGCCACGAAGTCTTCTTTGCCGGCCCGCTCGACGGCTGGCTCGGCGGCGCCATGCGTGCAGCCGGGCATTGCTGCCTGCATCTTCCGATGCGAGGAATGTACGATGCGTGGTCCGCGTGGCGGCTGTCGCGATTCTGCGTTCGCGAGGACATAACGATCGTGCACGGCCAGGCGCAGCGCGGCGCTCGTTACGCCGCCTGGGCCGCTGGGCGGGCCGGTCTCGCCTGCGTGGCCACGGCACATTCGACGAATGCCTGGAAATGGTTCGGCGCGGGCGGCGAGATCATCGCGGTGTCGTGCGCAGTGCGCGAATCACTGTTGGCGCACGGGCTGCCCGCCTCGGGCGTGCACGTCGTGCGTTCCGGCGTGCGCGACCTCGGCATACGTGCGCGGTTGCGGCCGGATGCAGACGGTCCGCTGACGTTCGTGATGCTCTCGCGCCTCGAGCGCGTCAAGGGGCACGATCTCGTGCTCGAAGCGCTGCGCGAAGTCGGTGATCGGCTTTCGTGCCGGTTCCTGGTTTTCGGACCCGACGATTCCGGCTGGGCGCGCCGCCTGCGCGAACTCGCGGTGTCGCTCGGGGTGGTCGATCGCGTCGAGTTCCGCGGCGCGACCGACGATCCCGGTTCGGCGCTGGCGCTTGCCGACATCGTGCTCGCGCCGTCGCGACGCGAGGCGCTGTCGCTGACGCTGATCGAGACCGCCTCGGTGGAGCGTGCGGCCATCGCCGCCGACATCGGCGGTATCCCGGAAGTCGTCGTCGACGGGGAAACCGGGCTGCTGTTTCCCGCCGAAAACGTGCACGCGCTCGCGCAGGCGATCCTGCGCCTGGGAGGCGATGCCGAACTGCGACAGCGCCTGGCGCGCGCTGCGCGCGAGCGATTCGAACGCGTCTTCACGCTCGACGCGATGCTCGACGGTACCCTCGGCGTCTACGCGCTCGCGTCGCGCCCTGACGAGCCGATGATCCGATGAGCGGGATCTCGATCCTGATGTACCACCAGATCGGCCGTTTCGCGCCGATGAAATCGCACCGCGCCGTCTATTGCGACGTCGGCCGCTTCCGAACGCAGATGCGCGCACTGCACATGCTTCGCATGCCGGTGCTCTCGATGAGCGAGGCCGTGGCGTGCCTGGCCGGAAGGGCGCCGCTGCCGCGACGCGCGGTCGTGCTCAGCTTCGACGACGGCTGCGACAATTTCTACGAGAACGCGTTGCCGGTGCTGGAGTCCTTCGGCTATCCGGCGATCGTCTACGCGATCGCCGGCCTGGCGGGCGGCGTCGCCGAATGGATGGCGGCGCACGATCATCCGACCCCGTCGTTGATGAGTTTCGGCCGGCTGCGCGAGATCTCGGCACGCGGCATCGAGGTGGGCAGCCACGGGGTGCGCCACGTTCGGCTTGCGGGGATGTCGCCCGACGAGCTGCGCGACGAGGTCTCCGGCAGCCGCGAGCGGCTCGAACAGGAACTGGGTCAGGCGGTGCGGCATTTCTGCTATCCGTACGGCTCGCACGATCTCGCCGCGCTCGACGCAGTGGGCCAGGCCGGCTACGAGAGCGCCGTCACCTGTCAGCGGGCAGCGGCAACGCCTGCCTTCGATCTGCTCGGTTTGCCGCGCAAGGCGATCTCCTACGGCGACGACCTGGTCGGCTTCCTGTGGAAGCTGTACGCCAAGGATGCGCCGAAGGGTGTGGCATTGTCGCGTGCGCGCGCCGCGTGAGCGCCTGCACCCCGTCGCCGAACCCGATCGATCCTGTGTCTACCCGCCGCCTGTCCAACCGCGTCATTCTCGGCATCCTGCTCGGCGGCCTGCTGCTGCTGTCGTACGCCGTCGTGCGTCCGTTCCTCGCGCCGATCGCCTGGGCGCTGATCCTCGCCTACGTCACCTGGCCGTTGGTCGTGCGCCTGCGCCGGCTGTTCGGCGGTCGAAACACGCTGGCGGCGCTGGCGATGACCCTGCTGCTCACCGCGGCCTTCGTGCTTCCGCTGCTGTGGGTCGGGCTGCTGTTGCGCGGCGAGTTGGCGAACTTCTACACCAGCGCGGCGAGCCTGCTGTCGCGGGGCGAGCTGCGGCTGCCCGAATTCGTCGCGGACATTCCGCTGCTCGGTTCCTGGCTGCAGAACCTGCTCGACGAACTGGTGCGAGACCCGGCGGCGATTCGCGGGCAGGTGGCAGGCTGGGTCGAGGCGCGAGCTGCCGAGTCGCTGAACGTGGTCGGTGGCGTCGGTCGCAACGCGGCCAAGCTCGGCTTCGCGCTGATCACGGTGTTCTTCCTGTACCGCGACGGCGAGCACGTGCTCTCGCAGGCGCAGCTCGTGCTGCACCGCTTTCTCGGTGCGCGCGTCGATCCGTACCTCGCGGCGGTCGGCAGCATGACGACCGCGGTGGTCTGGGGATTGCTGCTCACCGCGCTGGCGCAGGGACTGGTGGCCGGCGTCGGGTACTGGTGGTTCGGACTCGACGCGCCGGTGCTGCTCGGTGCGGTCACGGCGGCGATCGCGCTGATTCCGTTCGGCACGCCCTTCGTCTGGGGAACGATCGGGTTGTGGCTGCTCGCGCACGGCGACCTGTTCAACGGCATCGGGCTGCTGCTGTACGGGACGCTGGTCGTCAGCTGGGTCGACAACCTGGTGCGTCCGCTCGTCATCAGCAACGCCACGCGGATCTCGTTCCTGCTCGTGATGTTCGGCGTGCTCGGCGGACTGGCCGCCTTCGGCCTGGTCGGGCTGTTCATCGGTCCGGTGATCCTCGCCGTGCTGATGGCGGTGTGGCGCGAATGGATCGAGGAGTCGGCGGGCGAGCAGGAGCCGTTCGCGGGCTCGGCGCCGATTGCCGGTCGGGACGATCGACGCGGCGGATCACCGGAGAAACGGCACGAGCAGCAAGGCGAGGGCGACGCCGATCGCGTAGCGTGACGGGCGGAACGCTCGCGACGCCGGGTTCGACACCGCCCGCGCCTTCGGAGCCGATCAGCCCGTCGCGCGCCGCACCAGCGCCCGGGTCAAGAAGCGGATGCGCTGCGACAGCGGGAAGCGCCGGAACGTCGACGCTGCCGTACCGCTGGTGAAGGCCGTGCGCTTCGAGTAGTCGATCCGCACGTCGACGATCGTCGGCCGGCCCTCGCGCGCAAGGCGTCGCGCCTCGTCGATCGCCGGCCCCACACGCGCCGCGCTGTCCATCGCGACGTACGTCGCCCCGGTCGCTGCGGCGACGCCCTCGACGTTCAGGCCGCCGAGCGCCGTGCACGGCTTCCGGTTGTACGGCATCTGCTGCGCCTGCGCGATCTGCGACAGCGCGCCGTCGGAGAAGACGTACCAGACGATGCCCAGCGAGCGCACGGTCGCGGTGACGATCTCCATGCAGCTCATCATGAAACAGCCGTCGCCGACGATCGCGAACACTTCCTTCGCCGGCTGCGCGAGCTTCGCGCCGATCGCCGCCGGCACCGCGTAGCCCATCGCATTGAAGTCGGTGGGTACCAGCAGCCGCCCGCCGCGGCGGATCGGAAAGAGTTCGGCCGTCAGGTAGGTGTGGTTGCCGTCGTCGAGCACGGCGATCGCGTCGTCGGGCACGCGCCGGCGCAGTTCGTCGTAGAAGTGCAGCGGATGGACGCGATCGCCGCTGTCGTGGCGCAGCCATTCGTCGCGGTACGCCTGCTTGTCGCGCGCGATGCGCGTGACGAGCGCCTCGTCGGCGGGCTTGCGGCCGAGCCGGCCCAACTCGGCGACGAGCGCGACGAGTACCGGCTTCGCGTCGCCGGCGATCGCGACGCGCACCGGATGATTCGCGCCGAACACCGAGGGATCGACGTCGACGTGCACGAGCGCGTCGGGCACCTTCGCGGCGAAGCTGCCGGTCGGGATCTCGGCGAAGCGCGTGCCGACGGCCAGCATTGCGTCGCAGTCGCGAAACGCGTTGCGCGCTGCGGGCACCGCCGACGGGCTGAAGCCGAAGCCCACGTGCAGCGGGTGCTCGGCGGGAAACGAAGCGAGTCCCTGCAACGTCGTCGCCACCGGCGCCTGCAGCGCGTCGGCGAGCGCGACCAGTTCGTCGATCGCGCCGCGTGCGCCCCAGCCGACGAACAGGCACGCATGCGCGGCGCCGAGCAGCAGTTCGGCCGCCTCGCGAATGCGCGAAGGATCGGGGGCGGACGGTGCGGCGGGTGCCACGTACGCCGGCAGCTCGCCCGCCTCGCCGGAGAACAGCTGCAGGTTCACCGGAATCTCCACGAGCACCGGCCCGGGCTTTGCGCTCGTCGCGATGCGGTAGGCCTCGAAGATCGTCGGCACCACCTCGTCGTGGCGAAGCACGCGGAAGGCCGCTTTCGTGATCGTGCGCGCGATCGCGAGCTGGTCGATCTCGTGCAGCTTGAAGCGGTCGTCGGTATCGCTGCGGATGCCGCCCGTGATCACGAGCATCGGGATGCCGTCGACGAACGCTTCGGCGATTCCGCTCGCCGCGTGCGTGAGGCCCGCTGCCGGCACGATCGCCAGCGCGCCGATCGTGTCGTCGGCGCTGCGGCTGACCGCATCGGCCATGAAAGCGGCGCCGCCCTCGTGCGTGACCAGCACGGGCTCGGGGCGGCCGGCACTGTGCAACTCGTCGTACAGCTCCGTGTTGTGCACGCCCGGGATGCCGAAGGTGAAGCGGATGCCGAGCTGCTGCAGCGCGTGCACCGCGAGCCAGGCGGCGGTCTTCTTCATGATCGGATCTCCGGTTGCTGGCCGACGATCGCGCGCGCGGCGCGGCGTGCGCCGTAGATGCACCCGCCGAGGAAACTGCCCTCCAGCGCGCGCAGCCCGTGCATTCCGCCGCCGCCGAAGCCGGCCGCTTCGCCGGCCGCGTACAGGCCGGGCACCGGCGTGCCCTGCGCGTCGAGCACCCGGCACGACAGGTCGGTCTGGATGCCGCCGAGGCTCTTGCGGCTGATCACGAACTCGCGGATTGCGATCAGCGGACGCGCGCGGGCGTCGTCGATCGGCTGGAAGCGACAGGTGCGCAGCCGGTCGCCGCGCCAATGGCGAAGGTGCTCGATGCGGCGCAACTGCTCGTCGTTGTGCATCGTCCCGCGGGCGACCTGCTCGTCCCAGGCGCGCACCGTCTCGCGCACTGCGTCGAGCTCGACCGAGGCGTCACCCTGCAGGGCGTTCATCCGCTCGACCAGCGTCTCGATCGAGTCGGCGGTGACGACGTCTTCGCAGTTTCGCGTCAACTGCTCGACGAGCCAGCGGTTGCCCAGCAGCGAGTCGCGCGCGAAGCCCGCGATGTTGCGCTCGCGCAGCGACGGGTTGAACTCGGCGCCCGACACCGCCAGCTCCTTGCGCGCGATGCGCGCGTTGAGCACCTGCCAGGAATACGCGCGCTCCTGCGCGCAGACCTGCGTGACGAGGTCGCGCGTGTCGAAGCCGCTCACCAGCGGCATCGGTCCGATGCGTCGGCCGCGCCAATCGAGCCACAGCGCCGATTTCGGCGGCACCAGCGACAGGCCGTGCTCTGGCTTTTGCGGTGCCCAGTGATGTACGCCGGCGGCATAGTTCCACATGCGATCGAGGTGGGTGACGCGTCCGCCGATTGCCTCGACGGCATCGTGCAGCAGGCCGTCGGCGTAGCGGTGCGAGCCGTTCAGGATCGTCTCGGGCGGACGTCGCCAGTCGGCGTGCCAGTGCCGGCGCACGCGCTCGATGCTGCCGTTGATGCCGCCGGCGGCGACCAGCACCGCATCGGCGTGCGCCAGGAATTCCTCTCCGCCCGCTTCGGTGACGCCGCGCGCGCCGGCGATCCGTCCGGCCGTCTCGAGCAGCGACTCGACGCGATGTCCGAAGCGAAGCGTGAGCGCGTGCTGTCTCGGATGCGTTCGCAGCGCTTCGATCAGGCGCGTGGCGAGCCGCTGGCCGCTGCCCCAGGTGACGTGCCAGCGCGGGACCGAGTTGCCTTCGCCGAACAGGCCGCGCTCGACCCACAGCGGCAGCGGCAGGAAGCGGATGCCCAGGCCGAGCAGCCACTGGTAGACGTCGGCGTTGCAGTCCTCGAGGTAGGCTTCGGCCCATCGACGCGGCCAGCGCTCGGCCGGCGGGTCGGCGCCGAAAGCGCCGAAGGACAGCCAGTCGCGCAACGCCAGCGGCGCCGAGTCGTGGATGCCGGCACGACGCTGCTCGCGCGTGTCCACCAGCAGGATGCCGCCGAAGCTCTCGCGCGCCAGGCCGCCGAATTTCGCTTCGACGTCGCGGTCCAGCAGCGTGACGCTGCGGCCCGACGACAGCAACTCGATCGCAGCGACGATGCCGGTCAGGCCGCCGCCCACCACGAGAACGTCGCTCCGATACTCGTGCATCGCGCCCTCCCGGCGCATCGTGCATCGCGCCCTCCCGGCGCGTCGTGCATCGCGCCCTCCCGGCGCGTCGTGCATCGCGCCCTCCCGGCGCGTCGTGCATCGCGCCCTCCCGGCGCCGGATGCTACCGACCGGGTGGGGTGCTGTAAACGGCTTGCGTGCGCATCGGCTGATTCGCGCTACGCTGTGCGATCCCCGTCGACCGACCACCCGGAGCACGCCGATGAGCGCACGCACGACGCCACCGTTTCGCGCCGACCACGTCGGCAGCTTCCTGCGGCCGAAGGTTCTTCTCGACGCGCGCGCGCAGGCCGCCTGCGGCGCAATCACCGCGCTGCAACTGCGTGCCGTCGAGGACAAGGCAATCGCCGAGATCGTGCGGTTCCAGGAAGACGTCGGCCTGAAGAGCGTCACCGACGGTGAATTCCGTCGCACCTACTTCCACATCGATTTCCTCGAGCAGCTCGGCGGCGTCAAGACCGACATCCCGGTCACGGTGACGAAGCCCGACGGCACCGAGGAGCTCGCTCCGCCGGTGATCCGCGTCGTCGACACGGTGCGTCACGTGAAGGACATCCAGCGCGCCGACTTCGAGTACCTGAAGAGCCGGGTTTCCGCGGGCCACGTGCCGAAAGTGTGCATCCCGTCGCCGACGATGCTGCATTTTCGCGGCGGTCGCGCCGGCATCAGCCGCGAGCACTATCCGGAGCTCGATCCGCAGTTCTACGACGACGTTGCCCGTGCCTACGGCGACGAGCTGCGTTCGCTGTACGACGCGGGCTGTCGATACGTGCAGATGGACGACACCAACCTCGCGTACCTGTGCGACGACCGGATGCGCGAGGCGGCCCGCATGCGCGGCGACGACCCCGACGAACTGCCGCACCGCTATGCGGACTTCATCAACCGCGTCGTCGCGCACAAGCCGGAAGGCATGACGCTCGCCGTGCATCTGTGCCGCGGCAACTTCAAGAGCACCTGGGCCGCGCAGGGCGGCTACGAGCCGGTCGCGCAGGCGCTGCTCTCCGAGATGAACGTCGACGCCTATTTCCTCGAATACGACGACGCGCGCTCGGGCGACTTCAAGCCCCTGCGCCACCTGCCCGGCGGCAAGTTCGTCGTGCTCGGCCTCGTCACCACGAAGCTCGGCGAGCTCGAGTCGAAGGACGCGATCAAGCGGCGCATCGACGAGGCGACGCGCTACGCGCCGCTCGAGCAGTTGTGCCTGTCGCCGCAGTGCGGTTTCTCGTCCACGGTGCACGGCAACGCCATCGCCGTCGAGGCGCAGCGCGCCAAGCTCGCGCTCGTCGTCGAAACGGCGCGCGAAGTGTGGGGCGATGCGTGAGCGCCCGTCGGCGCTCTCGCGGTGCGGCGGCGCAGAAACGTGCGCCGCACGAGCGGGCGCGGAGGCTACGTTTCGGTCTGCGGCTTGCCGGGGTACCAGCGCGCTGAGCGCTTTTCGCGAAACGACGCGAAGCCTTCGGCGGCCTCGTCCGACTGCCGGCGCAGCGCGTGCTGTTCGACGAGCCGCGCGAACGACTGGCTCGTCAGGTTTGCGTTGGCCTGCTCGAGAATGGCCGCCTTCGTCTGCGCGGTGGCCTGAGGCGCGTTCTGCAGCAGTTGATCGACGATGCGCGCGCCGGTCTCGGTCAGCAACGCCGGCGGCACGATCTCGTGCACGAGTCCGATGCGCAGCGCCTCGGCGGCATCGAAGCGTTCTCCGGTGAGCGCATAACGGCGCAACTGGCGCACGCCGATCGCGTCGGCGAGCTGCGGCACGATGATGTTGGCGATCAGCCCCCAGCGCGACTCGGCGATCGCGAAAATCGCGTTCGACCCGGCGACCGCGACGTCGCAGGCCGCGACGATCCCCGTCCCGCCGCCGAAGCAGGCGCCCTGCACGAGCGCGACGGTGGGGATCGGCAGCATGTTCAGGCGATGCACGAGTTCGGCGGTGCGGCGCGACGCGTCGACGTTCGCGCCGGGCGGTTGTGCGGCAACGCGTGCGAGCCAGCCGAGGTCGGCGCCCGCCTGGAAATGCCGCCCGTTCGCCTGGACGACGAGGGCGCGCGGCGCGTCGGTGCGCGCGAGTTCGTCGAGGGCAGCCAGCACCGCGTCGATCAACGCGTCGTCGTAGGCGTTGTTGATTCCGGGGCGATTGAGCGTCAGCGTCACTACGCCGCGCTGGTCGATGCTGTGCAGGACGGTCTCGGTCATGGAGGCAATGGTAGTCGACGCCGGCACGCGGCGCGAAAAGGGTCGTGCCGATCGGAAAAGGCGGCCGGCGGACCGACCGGCAAAAAAAACTGCCGATCGCGGCGATCGGCAGTCGGATGAAGAGCGGCCGGAGAATCGGCCTGCTCGTGCCGGCAAAAGCGCTTACGAGCGCGGCGAACCGGCCGAGCGCTGCGACCTCGGCGCCGTCGTCTCGAGTTCGGACTTCGCCGCGGCGCCGCTTTGCGCCCACGCCGGGTTGCTGAAATCGGGCCAGTGGTTCGAAGCGAACGCATGCGACATGTCGATGCGGTCGGGCGAAGTCTGGATCACCAGCTTGTCGTTCTTGTCGCCGCTTACCGTGATGTTGCTCAGCGGGATGGCCACCAGCTTGCCGTCGGTCTTCTTCGCCCACGAATCGTCGAAGTCGACGATCGCGTATTCGACGTTGCCGCTGTTCGAATCGACGATCAGGTCCTGGATCTCGCCGGCGTCCTTGCCGTTCGTGTCGTCGAAGTTCTTGCCGATCAGGTCGCTCGCGCGCATGAGGTTCCCCGCCTGTTCACCGTCGTGGCGGCTGCTGGCGCCGTAGTACTGGTCGACCTGGCCGCTGTACTTGGCGTTGCTGGCGAAGTCGGGCCATTTGTCCTTGTCGAAGCCCGGCGCCTTGTCGAGCTTTTCCTTGTTCACGTTCATGACCAGCTTGTCGCCGTCGGTGCCCTTGGTCTCGACCATCGACATCGGGTAGGCGAACAGCTTGTCCCCGATGCCCAGGATGCCGCCGTGCGAGAGAACGACGTAGCGCACGCGCTCGTTGCGTACGTCGACCATCATGTCCTTGATCTCGCCGATGTTCTCGCCACTGGCGTTCTCCACGTTCGCGCCGATGATCTTGCTCGCGCGCATGGCGTGCGGCTGCGTGATCGCGTTCGCGCTTGCGCCGGCAGCCGGCCGATCGTCGCGGCTCGCGCTTGCCTGCGTGCGGTCTGCGCTCGTCGAGGCGTGCGTGCGATCGGCGCTCGTCGAGGCGCGCGTGCGATCGTCGTTCGTCGACGCCTGGGTCGAGCGGTTGTCGGACATCGCGCTGGCCGACGGCGTGGCGGTGTTCGACGGCGTGCGGTTCGCCGCGCTCGAAGGCGTCGTCGCGCTCTGCGTCGTCGAGGCGCGATCGCTGCTGCTCGGACTGGTGGTGCTCGATTGGGCGTAGGTCGCGCCGCTGAATGCCAGCGCCGAGAACAGGACGCCAGCCGAGACGAGATGTGTGCCTTTCATGAATTCTCTCCTTGCATTGCGCCGGGGCGACGCCCCGGACCAGAACCCTCGACGACGCAATGGCCGTACCCGCCCGGCGCCGGTGGCCGAAGGAAAGCCTTACGCGCGGGGGGAGGAACATCTTGCCGTCGGGAATGCGAGGGAATGCGGGGGGAAGGCGAGGGGAAGGTAATCGATTCCGACTATCGCCCACGTTTGACAATGCATTGCATCGAACAATAAGATTCGCCCAGAATAGACCTTTTGGCAGTCAGCCAGGAGCGCTCCACATGACCCACGTCGTCACCGAAGCCTGCATCGCGTGCAAGCACACCGACTGCGTCGACGTCTGCCCGACCGACGCGTTTCGTGCCGGCAAGAACATGCTCGTCATCGACCCGGACGAATGCATCGATTGCGCGGTCTGTGTCCCGGAGTGCCCGGTCGAGGCGATCTATGCCGAGGAAGACGTTCCCGCCGACCAGCAGGAATACCTGTCGTTGAACGCCGAGCTGGCCAAACGCTGGCCGGTGATCTCGCGCAAGAAGCCCGCGCTGCCCGACGCCGAACGCTGGGGCGCCGTGCAGGACAAGCGGGCGATGCTCGATCCGCGCGCCGAGAACGAAGAGTCCGACGAGAACCAGGCGGCGTAAGGCGGGGCAGGCGAAGGGGCGCCGGGCGCTTGCGACGCGCGGGGCCTCGCGGGTCTTTCCCGCGCGCCTGCCTCCTGCCTTCCTGCCGATAGAGGAGAACTGAATTGGATAGCGCGGTAGCGAGCCTGCTTGCGGCGTTCGTTCTTTCGATACTGGGCCTGTTCGCGTTCATCTGGTCGCTGCGCAAGGGCCTGCTGGTCGAGAACCCGAAGGCGGCGAGCGTCATCTTCGCGCGCGGCGAGATCGGTCGCGCCGACGATCCCGCGCTCGGCGGCCACGGGCACGACGCGTTGCAGGCGCAGGTCGCGCGCCTCGAGGCGCCGGCGCAGGCGACCGACGCGGCGCAGCTGCACGACCGCATCGAGGCCGATCGCTCCAGCGCCTTCCCGGTGTTCCTGTTCATCGCGTTCGCCTGTCTCTGGCTGCTGATCGGGTCGGTCGCCGGCGTCGTCGCGTCGATCAAGCTGCACCAGCCCGACTGGCTGGTCGACGCGGCCTGGCTGACGTTCGGTCGCATGCGCACGGTTCACCTGAACGCTGTGATCTACGGCTGGTCGTCGAACGCGTGCCTGGCCGTCATTGTCTGGCTGCTGCCGCGACTGCTGCGTACGCATCTGCGCGGAGCCGGCTGGGCGATGATCGGCGGCGCCTTCATCAACGCCGGCGTTGCCGCCGGCATCGGCGCGGTGGCCTCGGGCTGGTCCGACGGCATGGAGTTCCTCGAGATCCCCTGGCAGATCGACATCTTCATCTTCGCCGGCTTCGCGATGATCATCCTGCCGGCACTGTTCACGCTGGCCAAGCGCAAGGTCGATCATCTGTACGTGAGCGTCTGGTACTTCGGCGCGTCGCTGTTCTGGATCGCCGTGCTGTTCCTCGTGGCGAACCTGCCCGGCGTGCACTACGGCGTGCAGCAGGCGACCACCAACTGGTGGTACGTCCACAACGCGCTCGGCCTGTGGTTCACGCCGGTGAGCATCGGCGCGATCTACTACTTCCTGCCGAAGATCATCGGGCGTCCGATCCGTTCGTACAACCTGTCGTTGCTCGGCTTCTGGACGCTGGCGTTCTTCTATCCGCAGGTCGGCGCCCACCACCTGATCGGCGGGCCGGTGCCCGGATGGCTCACGACGCTGTCGATCGTGCAGAGCGTGATGATGGTGATCCCGGTGATCGCGTTCACGATCAACCAGGGCGGTACGTTGTGGGGCCGCATGCACCTGGCGCGCTGGTCGCCGACGCTGCGCTTCATGATGTTCGGCGGACTGATGTACCTGGCCTCGTCGGTCGAGGGCTCGCTCGAGGCGTTGCGCAGCGTCAATGCCGTCGCGCACTTCACGCACTTCACCGTCGCGCACGCGCACCTGGGCATGTACGCCTTCGTGTCGATGGTGATGTTCGGCGCCGTCTACTTCATGTTGCCGCGCGTGCTCGCACGCGAGTGGCCGTATCCGCGGCTGATCGACGTGCACTTCTGGCTCGCGGCGCTCGGCATCCTCGTCTACGTGGTCGGGCTGTCGATCGGCGGCTGGCTGCAGGGCCTGGCGATGCTCGACGCCACGCGCCCGTTCATGGAGTCGGTGACGCTGACCATGCCGTGGCTCGAGCTGCGCAGCGTCGCCGGCACCGCGATGACGGTCGGTCATTTCGTGTTCGTCGGCCACGTGCTCGCGATGGCGCTCGGGTTGGGTCCGCAACGCGCGGGCGCCGCGCGCTTCTGGGATCCGGCCGGGAGACTCGTCCATGGAAAATGAAGCGAAGCTGGCCGCCGGCGCCGCGGTTTCGCTCGGGATCGCCACCGCCGCGCTCGTCGTGCTGCCCTATCTGCAGGTGCGCGACGTCGAGCCGCCGGCGCAACTGAAGCCCTACACCGAGGCGCAGCAGCGCGGTCGGCAGGTGTACGTCGCCAACGGCTGCGTCTACTGCCACAGCCAGCAGCCGCGCGACCGCAACCTGGCGCCCGACGCGGAACGCGGCTGGGGCAGGCCGTCGGTGCCGGCCGACTACTCGTACGACCAGCCGCACCTGCTCGGCACGATGCGCACCGGCCCCGACCTGCTGAACATCGGCGCGCGCCAGCCGAGCGCCGACTGGCATCTCGGGCACCTGTACCAGCCGCGGGCCTACGTAGGCGAATCGAACATGCCGGCGTACCCGTTCCTGTTCGCGCATCGCGACCGCGCGCGGGAGGACGATCGGGTCGTGTCGCTGCCGCCCGGCGTGGTGCCCGACGGCAAGGTGGTCGTCGCGACGCGCGAGGCGCTCGATCTCGTCGAGTACCTGCTCTCGCTCGATCGCACCTATCCGATCCTGCCGACGGCGAGCGCCGCGTCCGAATGAGGCCACCGCGATGCTGACCGACCCGCAGTCGACGCCGCGCGCGCAGCAGCGCGAGCACGAGGAGCCGTCCGAGACGATCCGACCGATTCCGGCCGTCGCTGCCCTGCTCACGCTCATGGCAGTGCTTTTCGGCGCGGGATATATTCTGTTTTCCGAACCGTTCGGCAACGCCGAGTTCGGCGATCGACGCACCCTCGCAGATCTTGCCCCCGCTGTAGCCGCCGTCGGTGCTGCCGACGGCAAGGCGCTATATGCCGCGCAGTGCGCGGCCTGTCACCAGCCGACGGGCAAGGGCGTGGCCGGCGTCTTCCCGCCGCTCGACGGCTCCGAATGGGTGGCCGGCAGCGAACGGGTGCTGGCCAACATCCTGCTGCACGGCATCGACGGAGAGATCGAAGTGCTCGGCGCGACGTACAAGGGATCGATGCCGCCGTTCGAGCGCTTGTCCGACGTCGAGCTCGCCGCGATCGCAACGTGGTTGCGCGCTTCGTGGTCCAATCGCGCGTCGCCGATCGACGCGTCGATCTTCGAGCAGGAGCGTGCGGCGCAACGGCGCACGACGCCGTTCGAGAACGGCACGCAACTCGAGGCGCTCGTCGCGGCGCCCGGTACGTGAACCGGCCGTACGTGGAAGGGAGACGACCCGATGCGCCTGACGATGATGACCGACTACGCGATGCGCCTGCTCATGTACGTCGCGCAACGACCCGGGCGGCTGTGCACGATCGCCGAAGTCGCCCGCGCCTACGACATCTCGGAGGCGCACCTGATGAAGGTGACTCACCAGCTCGGGCTCGCCGGCTGGATCGAGACGGTGCGCGGCAAGGGCGGCGGCATGCGCCTGGCGCATCGGCCCGAAGACATCAACGTGGGCGCCGTCGTGCGCCGCATGGAGTCGGATTTCCACATCACCGAGTGCTTCGGCAAGTCGAGCCGGTGTTCGCTCACCGGCAGTTGCGGGCTGAACGGCATCCTGAACGAGGCGCTGGGCGCTTTTCTCGAGCGCCTGGACGCGCACACGCTCGCCGACGTGCTGCCGCCGCCGGGCCAGGGCGCGCCGATCGCGATCACGGAGCACACGGTGCGCCGCCCGCCGCGCGCGCGAGCGGCCTGAGCCGCGCCGCTGCACGGCCGGCGGCGCAATGCTGCGCACCGCGCTCGCCAGTTGCATCGCCGTCGTTCTCGCGTGGGCGGCGGCTGCCTGGCTGACGCACGATTTTCGTGCTTTCACCGAGGAGGGCGCGCGCCGCATCGAGGTGCGCGATGCGCCGGTCGCGGCGCCGCCGGTCGAGGTCGTCGGTCCCGGCGTCGACCGCGTCGCGCTGCCGGCGCTGCTGAAGGCGCACGGCGGCGCGACCATCGTCGATTTCGTCTACACGCGCTGCGTCAGCGTCTGCGCGGCGCTCGGCGGCGGATTCCAGCAGTTGCAGGCACGCATCGCCGCCGACGACCGCGCGCACGGCGCGCCCGTGCGCCTGCTCTCCGTGAGTTTCGACCCCGGGCACGACGACGTTGCTGCGCTCGGCCGCTACGCACGCGAGTTGCGTGCCGACCCGCACCTCTGGCGCTTCGTCACGGTGCTCGACGCTTCGGCGCTGGAGCCATTGCTGCGTGCGTTTCGCGTCGTCGTGATCCCCGACGGCTTCGCCGGCTACGAGCACAACGCAGCACTGCTCGTCGTCGACGCCGAGGCCCGACTCGTGCGCGTCTTCGATTACGACGCGCTCGACGAGGCGCTGCACTACGCGCGTTCGCTTCCTGCGGCGAGCAGCGCACGGGCGATGCGGTGAAGCGCGTTCGCGCCGGCGCCGCGGGCGGTGCGACGCTCGCGCTCGCCTGCGTCTCGTGGCCGCTGCGCGAGGCGCTCGAGTCCGGCATGGCCACGCACATGCTCGTGCAGTTCCCGTTGCTGCTGCTTGCCGGCGCGCTGCTGTACACGCCGCGGCGCGGCGCGGCCCGCGAGTCGGCCTGGAATCGGCTCGGCATCGCGGGGCTCGCCTTCGGCGCGTGCGTGCTCGCCTTGACGATGATCCCGCGCGTGCTCGACCTGGCGCTGCTCGATGCGCGCGTCGAGGCGGCGAAGATCCTCGCGCTGCTCGCCGCCGGCGCAGCGCTGCGTGCGTCGTGGACGCGCGCCGGCCTCGTCGTGCAGGGCTTCTTCCTCGGCAACGTGCTGCCGATGACCGCGGTCGTCGGCCTGCTGTACCAGGATGCGCCGGTGCGGCTGTGCAACGGCTATCGGCTCGACGAGCAGGTGCTGGTCGGCACGCTCCTCGTCGCGGCGGCGCTCGCGCTGGCGATCGGCTGGCTCGTCGCCGCGGGCATAAGGATGCACCGCGTCGAGCATATGAGCGTGCAACGCGTCGACAACGCGCTACGCTCGAAGGTCGCGCCCGCGACGCGGTTGGCCGCGTCCACGGCGGGCGGCTCACTTCACGAGGAACGGACATGGCCAGAGGACGCATCTACGACGACATCACCCAGACCGTAGGCGACACGCCGCTCGTTCGCCTGAGGAAGCTCGACGCCGGCTTTCCCGGCGCCGTTCTCGTCAAGCACGAGGGCTTCAATCCCTTCGCGTCGGTGAAGGACCGCATCGGCAACGCCATGGTCGAAGACGCGCTGCGCAGCGGCAAGCTGCAGCCCGGCATGGTGATCGTCGAGCCCACCAGCGGGAACACCGGGATCGGACTGGCGTACACGGCGGCGGCGCGCGGCTTTCGCTGCGTGATCACGATGCCCGACACGATGACCCTCGAGCGGCGCCGGATGCTCGAGGCGCTCGGCGCGGTGCTCGTGCTCACCGAGGGAGCCAAGGGAATGAAGGGCGCGATCGCGCGCGCCGAGGAGATCGTCGCGAAACTCGGTTCGCGCGCCTGGATGGCTCGGCAGTTCGACAACCCCGCCAACGCCGAGATCCACTACCGCACCACCGGCCCCGAGATCTGGGAAGACACGGCGGGCAACGTCGACGTCCTCGTCTCGGGCGTCGGCACCGGCGGCACGATCACCGGCGCCGGGCGCTACCTGCGCGAGCAGAAGCCGTCGGTACGGATCGTCGCCGTCGAGCCGGCCGAGAGCGCGGTCCTGTCCGGCGGCAACGCCGGACCTCACAAGCAGCAGGGGCTCGGAGCGGGCTTCGTGCCGGGTGTTCTCGACACGAAGATCTACGACGAAGTCGTTCGCGTGACCAACGACGATGCGATCGACACCGCGCGCGTGCTCGCCCGCGAGGAAGCGATCTTCTGCGGCATCTCCGGCGGATCGATCACCTGGGCCGCGCTGCAGCTGGCCGAGCGCGCCGAGAACCGCGGCAAGACGATCGTCGCGATCATCCCCGACTTCGGCGAGCGCTACCTGTCGAACGCGGTCTACGCCGACATGCCGCGTCCCGATCCCGGCGACCTCGCCGACGCGCTCGCCGAGGGCTGACGATGGACGTTCGCGCAGCGGTTGCGTGGGAGGCGGGCTGCCCGCTCTCGGTGGAGACGGTGCAGCTCGACGGGCCCCGAGCCTTCGAGGTGCTCGTCGAGGTGAAGGCCACCGGCGTGTGCCACACCGACGAATACACGCGCTCGGGGGCCGATCCGGAGGGGCTCTTCCCGGCGATCCTCGGCCACGAGGGCGCCGGCATCGTCGTCGACGTCGGGCCGGGGGTCAGCTCGGTGAAGAAGGGCGATCACGTCATCCCGCTCTACACGCCCGAGTGCCGCCAGTGCAAGTCGTGCCTGTCGCGCAAGACGAACCTGTGCACGGCGATCCGTGCCACGCAGGGACGCGGCGTGATGCCCGACGGCACCAGCCGCTTCTCGATCGGCGGCAAGCCGCTGCACCACTACATGGGCTGCTCGACCTTCTCGAACTACACGGTGCTGCCCGAGATCGCCGTGGCGAAGATCCGCGACGACGCGCCTTTCGACAAGGTCTGCTACATCGGCTGCGGGGTCACCACCGGACTGGGCGCGGTGATCAACACCGCGAAGGTCGAGCCGGGTGCGAACGTCGTCGTCTTCGGCCTGGGCGGCATCGGCCTGAACGTCGTGCAGGGCGCGCGCATGGTCGGCGCCGACCGGATCATCGGCGTCGATCGCGATCCGGCGCGCGAGGCGCTCGCGCGGCAGTTCGGACTCACGCATTTCGTCGATCCCCGGCAAGTCGCGGGCGACCTGGTCGCGCACCTGGTCGAACTCACCGACGGCGGTGCCGACTACAGCTTCGAGTGCGTCGGCAACGTTCAGCTGATGCGCCAGGCGCTCGAGTGCTGCCACCGTGGCTGGGGCGTCAGCGTCATCGTCGGCGTGGCCGCCGCCGGCCAGGAAATCTCCACGCGTCCGTTCCAGCTCGTCACCGGCCGGCAGTGGAAGGGAACCGCGTTCGGCGGTGCGCGCGGGCGTACCGACGTGCCGAAGATCGTCGACTGGTACATGGACGGCAAGATCGACATCGACCCGCTGATCACGCACACGATGCCGTTGTCGGACATCGACCGCGCGTTCGAGCTGATGCACAGCGGCGAGTCGATCCGCAGCGTGATCGTCTACTGATCGACGACGGGGAGGGCGCACCGATGAATCGCGACGGTTTTCGGGTGATCGCCGAGCATGGCTGCTTCGGCGGCGTGCAGGGCTTCTACGAGCACGCCTCCGCCGCATGCAATGCGCCGATGCGCTTTGCCGTCTATCGGCCGCCGGCCGCGATCGCCGAGCCGCACGTGCGCCTGCCGGTGCTGTACTACCTGGCCGGGCTCACCTGCAACGAGGAAACCTTCGCGGTCAAGGCGGGCGCGCAGCGCGTAGCCGCCGAACTCGGCCTCGTGCTGGTCGCACCCGACACCAGTCCGCGCGTGCGCCTGCCCGGCGACGACGCGCACTGGGACTTCGGCATCGGCGCCGGCTTCTACGTCGACGCCACGCGTGCGCCGTGGTCGGCGCACTACCGGATGTACACGTGGATCACCGACGAGCTGCCGCAGGTCGTCGATGCGCGTTTTCCGGCGCGCGACGACGCGCGCGGCATCTTCGGCCATTCGATGGGCGGGCACGGCGCACTCGTCTGCGCGCTGCGCAATCCCGACCGCTACCGATCGGTGTCGGCCTTCGCGCCGATCGCCGCGCCTTCGGAGAGCCCGTGGGGCCGCAAGGCGTTCGCCGGCTACCTCGGCGAAGACCGCAGCGCGTGGTCCGGCTACGACGCGAGTCTGCTCGTCGCGAAGCGCCGCTTCCCGTCGCCGATCCGCATCGACCAGGGAAGCGCCGACGAGTTCCTCGCCGAGCAGTTGCACCCGGATCGTTTCGTCGAGGCGGCGAAGCGCTCCGGCACGCTCGTCGACCTGCATCGCCACGACGGCTACGGGCACGGGTACTGGTTCGTGCAGAGCTTCGTTGCCGAGCACCTGGCGCACCACCGCGCGCTGCTCGATTGATCGGCGCGCCGGGGCGTGCCGGGCCGCACTTTTCGGGCCGGAGCATCTCCGACGAAGACGGCTACCGCGCCTGCCCTTCGTTCTTTCCTGCCTTGCCTTGCCGCTGGCTTTCCTTCGCCCGCATCTTCGCCGCAATGGAGTCGGGATGCGGCACGTGCAGCAGATCCGCGATGCGGTGCATCAGGTGCAGCTCGTGCGCGTCCAGGCGTTCGTCGGCGTAGGCCACGCGCCACATCCGCTCGATGACGGCGACTTTCTGCTGCTGCGTGAGGTGCCGGTTCAGCACCGAGGTGAACTGGAAGTAGTCGTTGGCGGTGCGCACGTCCTCGCGCGCCGCCTCGAGCAGCTCGCTCGCCTGCTGCGCAGACAGGTCGAGTCGGTCGACGATCGCGTCACGCGCGGCCTCGCGTTCGGCGGGGGTCGTCTCGCCGTCGATGCGCACCATTTCGGCGAAGAGCGCGGCGGTGGCCAGCCGGATGCTGCGCTCGTCGTCGGCGGCTTCGGTATCGTCGGCGAGATGATGCTCGAGGAATCGGCGAAGGGCGGAAATCATCGGTCGATTTTCCCACGTTCGCGCCCCGCACCCGGACGCGCCGTGCGCTCCACTACACTGGCGGGATGCCGGTTGCGTCGTTGCCCCGTCGTCCTTCTCCGATCGCCGATTCGCTCAATGACGAGCAGCGCGCAGCCGCGACCTTCGGCGCGCGCGATCCCGACGGGCGCTTCCGCTCGGGTCCGCTGCTGATCGTCGCCGGCGCCGGCACCGGCAAGACTGCGACGCTCGCGCATCGCGTCGCGCATCTCGTGCGCAACGGCGTCGATCCGATGCGCGTGCTGCTGCTGACCTTCAGCCGCCGCGCGGCCGGCGAGATGACCCGGCGCGCCGAGCGGCTGCTCGCGCACGATGCGCGGCGACGCAGCGTCGGCGATGCGCCGGCAGCGCTGCAGCTGCCGTGGGCCGGCACTTTCCATTCGATCGGCGCGCGGCTGCTGCGAGAATACGCCCGGCGCCTCGGCCTGGATCCGTCGTTCGGCGTTCTCGACCGGGGAGATTCGGCCGACCTGATCGACCTCGTTCGCCACGAACTGGGCCTCTCGTCGCAGTCGCGCCGCTTTCCGCGCAAGGACACGTGCCTGGCGATCCACTCGACGAAGGTCAACAGCGGCCGCGCGCTCGACGACGTGCTGCAACGCAGCTTCCCCTGGTGCGCCGATTGGCGCGCGGAGCTCGTCCGACTGTTCCGCGGCTACGCCGAACGCAAGCAGGCCAACGGCGTGCTCGACTACGACGACCTGCTGCTGTGCTGGCATGCCGCGATGAGCGACGCGCGCTTCGCGGCCGAGATCGGCGCGCGCTTCGACCACGTGCTGGTCGACGAGTACCAGGACACGAACGCGCTGCAGGCGCAGATCCTGCTGGCCATGAAGCCCGACGGCGCCGGGCTGTCGGTGGTCGGCGACGATGCGCAGTCGATCTACTCGTTTCGCGCCGCCGAAGTCGGCAACATCCTCGATTTCCCGCAGCAGTTCGCCCCGCCCGCCGCGCGCGTCGTGCTCGAGCGCAACTACCGGTCGGTGCAGCCGCTGCTCGACGCCGCGAATGCGCTGATCGGGCAGGCGTCGCGCCGGCACCCGAAGACGCTCGTCGCCCAGCGCGGCGCGGGTGCGCGACCGCAACTCGTCACGCTGCTCGACGAACGCGCACAGGCCGACCGCGTCATCGAGACGATCCTGCGGCATCGGGAGGAAGGCATCGCGCTGAAGCGGCAGGCGGTGCTGTTTCGCAGCGCGCATCACAGCGCGGCACTCGAGGTGGAGCTGGTTCGGCGCGACATTCCCTTCGTCAAGCACGGCGGACTGAAGTTCCTCGAGGCTGCGCACGTGAAGGACCTGCTCTCGGTGCTGCGCTGGGCCGAGAATCGCCGCAACACGATCGCGGCGTTCCGCGCCTTGCAGCTGATGAGCGGTTTCGGTCCGGCGAACGCGCAGCGCTGCATCGATTTCGCGGTCGATGGGCGACGCTCGCTGCCCGAGGCGCTCGCGTCGTTCGCCGCGCCGCCGGCCGCGGGCGAAGACTGGCCGGCGTTCGTCGCGCTGATGCGCGGACTGTCCGACCCGGCGGCGGCGTGGCCGGCGCAGCTCGAACCGGTCCGCCGCTGGTACCGCCCGCTGCTCGAGCGTCGCCACGACGACGCGATCGTGCGCGCGGCCGACCTCGACATGCTGCAGGCGATCGCCGCGCAGTTCGGCACGCGCGAGCGCTTTCTCACCGAGCTCGCGCTCGACCCGCCGCAGGCCAGCGGCGACTGGGCCGGCACGCCGCTGCTCGACGACGACTACCTGATCCTGTCGACGGTGCATTCGGCGAAGGGGCAGGAGTGGGATGCGGTGTACGTGCTGAACGTGGCCGACGGCAACTTCCCGAACGAATACGCCACCGGTCGCGCCGAGTCGATCGACGAGGAGCGGCGCCTGCTGTACGTCGCGATGACGCGCGCACGCGACTTCCTCTACCTGCTCGAGCCGCAGCGCTACTTCACGACGCAGCAGCCGCGGTTCGGCGACGGCTACGTGCACGGCGCGCGCAGCCGTTTCCTCACCGATTCGCTGCTCGAGCGCTTCGACCGCCCGGCGGCCGTCGGCATCGGCGCCCATGCGTCCCCGGCCGCTGCGCGCCCGGCGCACGACGCGCCTTTCGTCGACGTGGCGGCGAAGATGCGCTCGATCTGGTGATCCGCTTCATGCCCGTCTCGCACGACGTCGACTCTCCGTACGCATGGTTTCGCCTGCTGGTCAGCGTCGTGCTGGCCACCATCGGCGGGTGCGGCATGTACGCTGTCGTCGTCGTGCTGCCGGCGGTGCAGGCCGAGTTCGACGTGGCGCGCGGCGCCGCGTCGATCCCGTACACGATGACGATGATCGGCTTCGGCCTCGGCGGGATCCTGATGGGCCGCCTCACCGACCGCTTCGGCATCACGGTTCCGGTGACGATCGGCGGCGTGTCGATCGCCGCCGGCTTCGCGCTCGCGGCCGCCTCGGGCGGCATCTGGACCTTCGCGCTCGCGCAGGGCCTGCTGGTCGGGATGCTCGGCAGCTCGGCCACCTTCAGCCCGCTCGTCACCGACACCTCGTTCTGGTTCGATCGGCGCCGCGGCATCGCCGTGGCGGTCTGCGCGAGCGGCAACTACCTCGCCGGTACCGTCTGGCCGCCGATCGTGCAGCACTTCGTCGATACCGTCGGCTGGCGACAGACCTTCGTCGGGATCGGACTGTTCTGCCTGGTCACGATCGTGCCGCTCGCGCAGTTGCTGCGACGCCGTGCGGCGCCGGCCGACGCGCCCGCGGCGCCGGCGGGCGCAGCGGCCGCCGCGGTGGCGACGGCCGAGCCGGCGCTCCGCGCGACCCCGCTCGAGCGCCTCGGCATCTCGTCGCGCGCCCTGCTGGCGCTGCTCTGCCTGGCCGGCGTCGCCTGCTGCGTTGCGATGTCGATGCCGCAGGTCCACATCGTCGCGTACTGCGGCGACCTCGGCTACGGACCGGCGCGCGGCGCGCAGATGCTGTCGCTGATGCTCGGTTTCGGGGTGATCAGCCGCATCGGCTTCGGCCTGATCTGCGATCGCATCGGCGGCCTGCGCACGCTGCTGCTCGGGTCGGTGCTGCAGGGCGTTGCGCTAATGCTGTTCCTGCCCTTCGACTCGCTCGCATCGCTGCACGTCATCGCCGCCATGTTCGGCCTGTTCCAGGGCGGGATCGTCCCTTCGTACGCGATCATCGTTCGCGAGTTCTTCCCCGCGGCCGGCGCGGGCGTACGCGTAGGCCTCGTGATCACCGCGACGCTGTTCGGCATGGCGCTGGGCGGCTGGCTGTCCGGCGTGCTCTTCGATCTCACCGGTTCCTACGAGGCGGCGTTCGTGCACGGCATCGCGTGGAACGCGCTGAACGTCTCGATCGTCGCGTGGCTGCTGCTGCGCCTGCGACGCAACGATCGGATCCCGGGGCTGCTTACGCCGGCAGTTCGATCGTGACGACGAGGCCGCCGCCGTCGCGCGGCGCCGCCTCGATGCGTCCGCCGTGCAGTTCGATCGCGCGGCGCGCGATCGCCAGGCCCAGCCCGTAGCCGGGTGCCGCGCCGCCGGCGCGGCCGCGGTGAAACGGCTCGAAGATCGCCTCGCGGTCGGCGTCGGCGACGCCCGGTCCGCGGTCGGACACGATCAGCCGGAACGGCGCTTTTGCGCTGCACTGCGCCAGCACGTCGATGCGGCTGCCTGCCGGTGCGAACTTCAGCGCATTGCGGATCACGTTGTCGAAGGCGCGGCGCAGCAGGTCGGCGTCCGCGTTCGCGTGACGCCGCTCGAGGCGTTCTTCGTAGTGCAGCTCGCGCCCGGTCGCGCGCGCCTCGAAGCTTGCGTCCTCGACCACCGAGGCGAGCAGCGCGGCCAGGTCGATCGGCTCGGGCACGCCTTCGGCGGCGCGGGCATCGAGCCGGGCCAGCGCGAGCAGCTCGTCCACGAGTTCGTCGACTCGCACGCTCTCGCGCTCGATGCGCCCGAGCATCGCCTCCCGGCGCGCGGGCTCCTGGCGCGCGATGCCGATCGCCGCCTGCAGTCGCGCCAACGGCGAGCGAAGCTCGTGCGAGACGTCGTGCAGCAGGCGGCGCTGCGCGGCGACGAGTTTCTGCAGCTGGGCAGCCATCCGGTCGAAATCGCGTCCGAGGTCGGCGAGTTCGTCGTTGCGCCGCCCGATCCGTTCGGCCACGCGCGTGTCCAGCGCGCCTCCCGCGAGCAACGCGAGTCCGCTGCGCAGGTGGCGGATCGGCTGCTTCAGGTACCACGCGAGCGCTGCGCTGAAGGCGAGGCTGGCGAGCAGCCCCGCGCCGGCGAGCACCGCCGGCGGCGGCGTCGCGCGCCGACGCGGGCGTCGCGCTCCGTCGCTCGCCGTGACGAACAGCACCAGGCCGCTCGCCTCGTCCTGCCGCACGTTGCGCCGCGTACGGGGATCGCCGTCGCGCGCCCGCTGAGCAGCCTGGTCGCGCAGGCGAGTCCGCGCCTGCGCGAGCATCTCGCCCGGCACCGGGCGGCCGAGAAGGTCCACGCCGTCGCGATCGATCGCATGAACGACCGGGCCGCCCGGACTGCGGCGATGCGCTTCGTCGTCGCGCAGCCATTCGCGCAGCGCATCGACGCCGCCGTGGCGAAGCGTCGCAGCGGCCGAGCGCAGCGCCAGTTCCGCGCGCGGGCCGGCGCCGAGCGACGCCGCGTCGTCGCGCGTGCGCTGCTGATGCAGCGAGAAGAGCGCGGCCGCGAGCGCGACCGCGACGATCAGCGCCAGCCAGAACGCCAAGAAGAACTTCCAGAAAAGGCGACCCATGACGATGGCCGGCGCGTCGTTTCAGGACAGCACGAACTGGTAGCCGCGGCCGCGAACGGTCTCGATCCACGTCGAGCCGTCGCTGCGGGCGCCGAGCTTCTGGCGCAGGCTGCTCACGTGCACGTCGAGACTGCGATCGAAGCGTGCAAGCGGGCGCCCGAGCGCTTCTTGCGACAGCTCGCCCTTGTCGACGACGCGACCGGCCCGTCGAGCAAGCGACGCGAGCACGTTGAATTCGGTGCTGGTCAGTGCCAGCGTCGCGCCGCCCAGCGCCGCGCGGCGCTGGGTGGGCCACATCGTGAGCGGGCCGGCGACGATCGAAGCGTCGGCACCGTGTGCGTTGCGCGGCTCGCCGGTGCGGCGCAGGATCGCACGCAGCCGGGCGGCCAGCTCGCGCGGCGTGCAGGGCTTGGCGACGTAGTCGTCCGCGCCGAGTTCGAGACCGACGATGCGATCGACGTCGTCGCCGCGTGCCGTGAGCATCAGCACCGGAACGTGGCTCGCCGCCCGGATGCGCCGCAGCGCTTCGACGCCGTCGATGCCGGGCATCATCACGTCGAGCACGACGATGTCGAAGCGGGCCTCGAGCGTGCGGGCGACGCCGGCCAGCCCGTCGCCGACCGATTCGGCGTCGAAGCCGTCCCGGCGCAGGTACTCGACGAGCAGCTCGCTCAGCTCGATGTCGTCGTCGACGAGCAGCACGCGCGGCGCAGCGCCGCGTTCAGGCGGTACGTACATGGCGCCGATCATATCGGCACGTGCATGCCGGGTTGCGTCGACTGCGCGAAGGGAAACGCTTCCTTACGAACGCTTACACGTCGCGCACCGCCGTTAACGCTTCGCGCCGGCAAGCTTCGATCCATGCCGGCGCGATCTCTCGCGCCGGACGCAACCCGAAAAGGAGTCGAAGATGAAACCCGCACGCCTCGCAGCGTTCACCATTGCCGGCAGTCTCGCGCTCGCCGCCCCCTTCGTCGTCTCGTCGCAGGCGGCGGCCGAGAGCGAACCGCAGGCCGCGTCCGCTGCTACGGCGCCGAAGCAGCCTGCGTACGGACGCTACGCCGGCGAAGGCCGGCACCACCGCGGCGGCGCGATGCACGGGCACCACGGCCACGGCGGGGCTTTCCTGCGCGGACTGGACTTGAGCGACGCGCAGCGCGACCGCATCTTCGAGATCCGGCACGCCGCGGCGCCGAAGATGCGCGAGCAGGCGAAGGCGCTGCGCCAGGCGCGCGGCGAGCTCGCGAAGCTCGCACTGTCGGCCGACTACGACGAGGCGAAGGTCAAGGCGCTCGCCGACCGCAACGCGCAGGCGATCAGCGAGATGGCGCAGCTGCGCGCCCGCAACCTGAACGAGATCTACCAGGTGCTCACGCCCGAGCAGCGGACGAAAGTGCAGGAGCGCCAGGCGCGTCGAGCGTCGCGCGCCTGAGGAAGGAGCGCCAGCGCGCCGGAGCGGGTTCGTGTCCGGTACCGCTTTCCCGTGGCCGTGTACTCGTGCCCGTGCGCCCGGGCGCACGGGGGCATGACGGTCGCAGGAGCCGGCGCGCGCGGGCAGTCACCCGCAGCCGATGTCAGGCAAGGCCGTGCGCGCGACGGCAGTACCATCGCGGTCATGCTCCGCCTCACGCCCGCGTCCACCTCCGACCTGCGTCCGCTCGACGAGGACGATTTCGCCCGTCTCGACGCGCTGCTCGACGCCACCGGCAACGAGAACGCGATGGTCGTCGAGGAGATCGACGGCTTCCTCGCGGCGCTGGCCTGCGCACCCGACGCGATCGGTGAGGATGCGCTGCTCGCACACGTGCTCGGCATCGAGCCGGCCGACGAAGGCTCGACGCCGCCCGGCGGGGCGGAGTCGATGCCGCCCGGTGGGGCGGAGGCGATGCCACTCGGTGGGGAGGCGATGCCGCCGCCGCGCGGCCCCGGTGCGTCGTCGCTTTCGACTGCGCATGCCGAGATCGCGACGCTGCTGCGACGACACGCCGCCCGGGTCGTCGGCGCACTCGAGGCCGGTGAGTTCGGGCCGGTGCTCTCGTACGACGACGAGGGCAATGCCGACGGCGTCGCCTGGGCCGTCGGCTTCCTGCGCGGCGTCGAGTTGCACCCCGAGAGCTGGAACGCGATGCTCGACGAGAAGGACTTCGACGATGCGCTCGAAGCGATGGAGTCGCTCGCGGCGACGATCGATGACGATGCGGAGGACGATGCGGACGTCGATGCGGAGGACGATGCGGACGACGACGAGCGCGCGCCTTCGGCGCCCGGCTCACGTGCCGAACGCGATGCGTTGATCGACCGGATGATCGGCGACGTCGCCGACATCCACGAGTACTTCCGGCCCTGGCGCGCGGCGGGGACCACCCCCGCCGCGATGCGCGTGGAAACCGTACGCCGCACCGAGCCGAAGATCGGACGCAACGAGCCGTGCCCGTGCGGCAGCGGGCGCAAGTACAAGAACTGCTGCGGCCGCGCTGCATAACGCAGCGTTTTCCACTACGAAGAACGTTGCGCGCGCGGAAACGCCGCGTTTTGCAGCGTGCTCCTGCAACGTGCTCCTGCAGCGCGCCCCCTGCAGCGCCCCTACAACGCGCCCCTGCCCCCTGCGAGCACCCCGCAACGAGGCCTGGCTCCAACTAACGAACCGCGCCCGAACGTGCCGGCGCCGAACGCGCGCGGCCGGTGGCGCAGAATCAGGACGCCGCGCCGAGCAGCAGGACGACCCCCGCGAGCACCACCGAGACGACGAGCGCGGTGCCGAGCACCGAGCCGACGAAGGACAGCCATTCGCGCCAGTCGAAGTTGGGCGCGTCGGAGGCGACGGGAAGCGTTTCTTGGGCGGACTCGCGGGCCATTGGATCCTTCCGGTAGCGATCGGGGCCCGCGATGCACGGGTGTGTTCCGGCGGGCCTGCATCGATTGGACGCCGGCGTCCCGGACTGCGGCGAGGCTCGATCCGGATGCATGCGGGCACGATTCGGGCAAACTTCGGGCACTGCGGCGAGCCAGCGGCGCCGGACGCGACCGGGCAGCCGACGGCCGGGGGCGCATCTCCGCCCCTGCTCCGGCCGACGCCGGCCTTTGCGCTACATTCCCGCGATGACCCGCCGCATCGCCATCGTCGAGGACGAGCCCGCCATCCGTGCCAATCTGTGCGACGCATTCGCGCGCCACGGCTTCGATGCCGTCGGCTATGCCGATCGCGCCCAGGCGCAGCAGGCGTTGACGACTCGACTGCCCGACCTCGCGATCATCGACATCGGCCTGGGCGACGAGCCCGACGGCGGTTTCGAGTTGTGCCGCTGGCTGCGCGAGCACGCGCGCACGCTGCCGATCCTGATGCTGTCGGCGCGCGATTCCGAGATCGACATCGTCTCCGGGCTGCGACTGGGCGCCGATGACTACGTCACCAAGAACGTGAGCTTTCCGCATCTGCTCGCCCGCGTGACGGCGCTGCTGCGCCGTGTCGATGCGCTCGCGCAGCCCATGAAGAGCGGCGAGCGTCTCGTGCGCGGCGCGCTGGTGCTCGACTCGGCGCGCTTCGAGGCTACGTGGCGCGACCTGCCGGTGGAGCTCACGGTCACCGAATTCTGGATGCTGCACGCGCTCGCGCGTCATCCCGGTCACGTGAAGAACCGCGATGCGCTGATGCGCGAGGCGAACCTGGTCGTCGACGACCAGACCGTCACGTCGTACGTCAAGCGCCTGCGCCGCAAGTTCGAAGCGGTCGACGCCGCCTTCGACGCGATCGAAACCGTCTACGGACTCGGATACCGTTTCGTCGAGCGCCCTGCCGATCGATGAGCGGCCGGCGACGATGACCGCACGGCGCCCGTCATGAGCACCCCGCGCCGCTGGCGCCTGCCGCTCGGCCTTCGCGTCAGTCTCGCGCTGGCGATGGTTCCGCTGCTCGCGCTGCCGCCGATCGGACTGCGCTTCGTCGAAGTGATGGCCGAGTTCGCCCGCAACGAGCGACTCGAGAACCAGGCGCAGGCGGCGCGCAATCTTGCCGCGTCGCTGCACGAGCATCAGGCGCTGTTCGATGTCGAGCAGGCGACGCTGCGCCGCCGGGCCGGCGCCGACCTGCTGCCGGTCGAGCTGCTGGCCGACGTCGTTGCCGACGACGATGCACGCGAATGGATCGAGACGCCCGGCCGGGCGCTGCCGATGCGGCCTGTGCACTCCGCGGCGGCGGGCACGCACGGCGCCGCGACGCACGTGCGCCTGGCGGCGGCACGCTCGCAGGAGCGTCCCGGGCGCTTCTTCCTGCTCGTCGACGCTGACGACGAGCGGCTCGTGCTGCCCGAACGCACGGGCGACGTCGATCTCGCCGGCGACCGGCTGATCGTCTTCTCGGGCGACACGCCCGAGACGATGGTGTCGCGTGAGGTCACGCCGCGCGAGCGGCCGGGCGGCTGGATCGCCGAGGTCGAGTTCGACCGCGAACCGCGGTTCCTGCGCGTGCAGGTGGTCGACGTCGACTACCTGGGTTCGCGGCGCATCGAGGGGCACGCCGACTCGGGGCTGCTCACGCCCGTGCAGCCGCTTTCCGAGCAGGCGCGCGATCCGCGTGCCGTGCTGTGGGCCGACGCCGTGCGCGGACTTGCGCGCGCCAGCGGGCGCGTGTCGGTGTTCGATTCCAGCGGCGCGCTGCTCGCGCAATCGGGAACGATCGCCGGCGGACCGCCGCCGCCCGACGACTGGCAGGGGCGCCTCGCCCGGCGCCTGCTCGCCGCCTCGGTGCACCTGCGCCCGGCGCGTTTCGAGTCCTTCGCTCCCGATGCTTCGTCGGCCGGTGCGCTCGAGCAGTCGCCGCTCAGCCGCGCGCTCGCCGGTCTCGCCGCGCAGCAGGCCGAGCGCACCGACTCGGAAAGCGGCCTGCCGGCGTGGCTGCTCACGAGCGCGCAACCGGTGTGGTCGGGCGATCGCGTCGTCGGCGCGCTCGTCGTCGAAGAACACACCGGCTCGCGTCTCGGCACGCACGCGCGGGCGATCGAACGGCTCACGCTGCTCACCGCGGCGGCGATGGCGGCGAGCGCGCTCGCGTTGCTCGGCGTCGGTTCGGTGACGGTGGCGCGCATCGTTCGCCTGCGCCGGCAGGCCGAGCGGGCGATCGATTCGCGCGGCCGCGTCGTCGGCCGCGTGCGCGAACCGCTGGTGGCCGACGAGATCGGCGCGCTCGCCGACAGCTACGCCGGCGTGCTCGAGCGCCTGCGCCAGCATCAGCAGTACGTCGGCAATCTGCGCGGGCGACTCGTGCACGAATTGCGCACGCCGATCATGGTCGTGCGCTCTTCGCTGGAGAACCTGGCGGCCGAGTCCGACGCGGCGCATGCCAACTCGACGCAGCGCGATTCCTGGCTGGCACGCGCGCGCGACGGCACGCAACGGCTCGAGCGGATCGTCGCCAGCATGGGCGAGGCGTCCAGTCTCGAGTCGATGCTCGCCGACAGCGAGCTGGAGACGGTCGATCTCGTCGCGCTGCTGCGCGCCTGCGTCGAGGGGTACCGCGACGCGTTCGCGCCGCGCAGCTTCGAACTCGACTGCTCGATCGACGTCGCGCCGTGTCCGGTCGTTCCCGAGGCGATCGCGCAGGCGCTCGACAAACTCGTCTCGAACGCCGTCGACTTCGCCGAACCGGGCAGCGAGATCGTGCTGTCGCTGCGCGCGGTCACCGAGGCCGGGGCGCCGATGTTCTCGATCGCGGTGCGAAACCGCGGCCCTGCGCTACCGGCGGCGATGCGCGAGAGCCTGTTCGATTCGATGGTCTCGGTGCGCGAACATCGCGCCGGCGCCTCCACCCACCTCGGTCTCGGCCTGTACCTCGTGCGCCTGGTAGGCGAGTTTCACGGCGGCCACGCCTTCGTGCGCGACGTGGCGGCAGGGGTCGAGGCGGGCTTCACGCTGCGCAGAAGCGAAGGCTGAGGGGCGGGGCAGAGCCCCTGCCCCTCGAGCTTGCACTTCGTTCCGTCAACCCAGGTCCAGCGGCACGAAGATCCTCATGTTCCCGCGCTGCACGAGCAGCGCGAGGTTCTGGTCGTCGCCGCTCACCTTGTCGCGCAGCGACTCGACGCTGTCGACCGACTGGCCGTTGACCGACAGGATCACGTCACCGGGCCGGATGCCCGCGCGGCGCGCAGCGCCGGTGGCGTCCTCCACCAGCAGGCCGCCCTTGTCGATGTGCGCGCTCTTGCGCTCGTCGCGATCGAGCGGGCGCACGGCCAGGCCCAGCCGCCCGGAGTTCGAGTCCGCGCTCTGAGATTCGGCCGATGCGACCTGCTCCGGCTTCGCTTCGCCCAGGGTCGCGTCGATCTCCTGCTTCCTGCCGTCGCGCATCACCTCGAGGGCGACCTTCGCGCCCGGCTTCGACATGCCGACCATCGCCGCGAGGTCTCCCGACTGCTCGATCGGCTTGCCGTCGAACGACAGGATGACGTCGCCCGGCTTCAGTCCGGCCTTCTGCGCCGCGCTGTCGGGCGCGATGCTGGAGATCAGCGCGCCGTTCGGGCTGCTCAGCTTGAACGAGTCGGCCAGCGCCTGGTTCAGCTCCTGGATCGTCACGCCGAGCCGCGCGTGCTGCGCTTCGCCGGTTTCGAGAATCTGGTCCTTCACGTGCAGCGCGACGTCGATCGGGATCGCGAACGACAGTCCTTCGTAGCCGCCGGTGCGCGAGTAGATCTGCGAGTTGATGCCGACGACCCGCCCGCCCGCGTCGAACAGCGGACCGCCCGAGTTGCCGGGGTTCACCGCGACGTCGGTCTGGATGAACGGAACGTAGGAGTCGCCCGGAAGCGAGCGGCCCTTCGCGCTGACGATGCCGGAGGTCGCGCTCTCCTCGAATCCGAAGGGCGAGCCGATCGCGAGCACGTAGTCTCCGACGCGCAGGCGGTCGGACTCGCCGAGCTGGACCGTGGGCAGGTTCTTCGCGTCGATCTTCAGCACGGCGACGTCGGTCGCCGGGTCGACGCCGAGCACCTTCGCCGAGTACTCGCGCCGGTCGGCGAGTTTCACCCGAACGCTGTCGGCATCGCGCACGACGTGTGCGTTCGTGAGGATGATTCCATCCGACCCGACGATGAATCCCGAGCCCTGGCCGCGGACCGGCACCTTGCCGTGCGGCATCTGCGGAAACGGCAGGCCGCGATAGAAGCGGAAGAACGGATCGCTCTGGATGTCGGGCCCTTCGCCGGCGCCGACCTCGCGCGTGCCCTCGACTTCGACACCGACCACCGCCGGCCCGAATTTCTGCACGATCTCCGTCCAGTTGGGCGCCGTGGTCGGCGAAATGACGACCGAGCCCGTGGTCGCGGGCGGTTCGATCCTGCCGGTCGGCTGCGCCGCATCGGCGCTCGACGCGGCGTTGGCCGTCTTCATCGGTTGCGTGCGTGTCGCGGCGTCGGCGGGCTGCGTGTCGGCCTGCGCCAGTTGCGGCGCTGGAGCGGTCTGGGCGGCGTTGTCGCCGTGGAACCACTCGGCGGGATTCAGCGACAGTCCGTAAGCGGTTCCGGTACTGATCATTCCCGCGGCCGCCAGTGCGGCGACCAGGAGTTTCGGCTTCATCGTTCGTTGCCTCTCGTTCGGTTGCAGGGCGGCAGCCCCGATGACGAGATGCTGCGATACGCGCCTTACGACGTGCTTAAGACCGCGCTCTCGTGTATGCGGGGCAGCAGTACGAGCACGCGAAGGCCCCCGAGCGGCGAACGATCGAGCTCGATGCGTCCCGCGTGCCGGTCGATGACGGCCTTCGCAATTGCCAGGCCCAGACCGCTGCCCGCGTCTCCGCCGGCGGTTCGCCCGTAGAAGCGATCGAACACGCGATCGCGTTCCTCCGACGCGATGCCCGGCCCGTCGTCGTCGACGCTCATCCGCGCGAAGTCGCCGTCCACGTCGATGCCGAGCACGACGCGGCTGCCGGCCGGCGTGTGCCGCAGTGCGTTGTCGACGAGATTGCGCAGCAGGCTGTGCAGCGCGTTCGCGTCGCCGCGCAGCACGAGCGAGTCGGGTGCGTCGAACTCGATCGTCGAACCGCGGTCGAGCGCCAGCGGCGTCATCTCGGCGACGACCGCGCGCGCCACGCGGGCGAGATCGATGCGCTCGTCGGGCGTGCTGCGCGCCTGCGGTTCGCTGCGCGCGAGCGTGAGCAGCTGGTCGACCAGGTGCGCCGAACGGTCGATGCCGGCGTTCAGCTCGCACAGCGCCTCGGCGCGGGCGTGATCGTCGCGTGCGCGCGCCATCAGGCCGGCCTGCAGCTTCAGCGCCGCGATCGGGGTGCGCAGTTCGTGCGCCGCGTCGGCGACGAACGCGCGCTGCGCGGCGAAGGAGGAACGCAGTCGCCCGAGCAGGCCGTTGAGCGAGTTCACCATCGGTTCGACTTCGGCGGGGATGTTTCCCTCCGGGACCGGGTCGAGCCGGTTCGCGTCGCGTCGACGCAGCTCGGTGGCGATCTGCTCCACCGGCACCAGCGACTTGCCGACCAGCCACCAGATCGCCAGCGCCACGAGCGGCGCGAAGAACAGCAGCGGCGTCAGACTGCGCAGCGCGGCCGCCGCGGCGATTCGCTCGCGCACCTCGAAGGGCTGCCCGACCTGGATCACGCGGCCGCGGGCGAGCGTGCTGTAGACGCGCCAGCGCTCGCCGCCGGTGACGACGTCGGAGAAGCCGAGCGTGGCGCGCTCGGGCAGGCGCGCGCGCGAACGCGTGTGCGACAGATAGATCTTCGACCCGTCGGCGCTCCAGATCTGCACGACGAAGTCGAACTGCTCGCGGTCCTCCGGCGGGCCCGGCGGCGGCAGCACCGCGCCCTGGTCGCGCAGCGACAACGCCATCTGCCGCAGGTGATAGTCGAACAGTTCGTGGCTGTCGCGCAGCACGTAGCGATAGGTGACGGTTCCGATCACCGCTTCGGCCAGGATGAACAGCGGCAGCAGCGACAGCAGCAGGCGGGTGCGGATCGACGAGGCGTTCATTCGCCTTCCTGCGCCTCGCGCCGGGGAACGAAGTAGCCCACGCCGCGCACGTTCTGGATGAAGTCGTGCCCGAGCTTGCGCCGCAGCCCGTGGATGTAGACCTCGACCGCGTTGCTCTCGACCGACTCGCCCCAGCCGTAGAGACGATCCTCGAGCTGCGTGCGCGAGAGAATCGCGCCGGGACGCATCATCAGCGCCTCGAGCACCGCGTACTCGCGCGAAGACAGCGACACCGGCTCGCCGTCGCGCGTGACCTCGCGCGTGGACGGATCGATGCGCACGCCGCCGTGCCGGAACACCGATGCCGCGCGACCGGCGCTTCGGCGCAGCAGTGCGCGCATCCGCGCGGCGAGTTCCTCGAGATCGAAGGGCTTGACGAGATAGTCGTCGGCGCCGGCGTCCAGCCCGCCGATGCGGTCCTGCACCTCGTCGCGCGCGGTGACGATCAGCACCGGCGTCTTGTCGGCGCGCGAGCGCATCGTGCGCAGCAGCGAGATGCCGTCGCGACCCGGCAATCCGAGGTCGAGCAGCACCAGGTCGAATTCCGCGGTGGAAAGCGCGGTATCGGCGCTTTCGGCATCGCGCACCCAGTCGATCGCATAGCCGTCCTGGCGCAGTGCGGTCTGCACGGCCTGCCCGATCATGCGGTCGTCTTCGACGAGCAACACCCTCATGGGCGCCGAGAATACCGCGAGGCGGCGCCGGGGCACGTTCGGCGCGCGGTCGGCGCGCGGTCGGCAATCCACCGCACACGCCCTCGAGGCGACGCGAGCTGTGTCTCGTGAACGACTTCGGGTTCGCGCGCAACCGGCGCGGCTCGAGCGTCGGACGCGGCCCGAATCGGCTTGGCACGCGGGCGCCGGGCGGGGCAAGGGGCCAGGCTACGCTCGGCGGGCGCTGTCTGCGGCGCCGAGCAGCGCAGCCTCAGGGTCGGCGCGCGAAGCGCGCTTCGTACCTCCGACTCGCGGCCGCATGTTCGAGCGTAGCGAGCGAAGCTCGCGCAGCGAGTTCGGCCGCGCGACCCTGAGGCGAAGCAGCGCAGGGAAGTCGGTGCGCAGCACCGACCGCTGCGGCCGGCGCCCGCCGAGCGTGGCCTGGCCCCTTGCCCCGCCCGGCGCCCGCGTGCCGAGCCGATTCGGGCCGCGTCCGACGCGGGCGCAGACGCCCTCTGGCGAGGGGCAGCGAATGCGCCGCCGCTTCAGTTCGCGACGAGCACCTCGGTGCAGGGATCGCCGTCGGCGTCGACGGTTTCCATCCGGACGGTGAAGCCCCACAGCCGCTGCAGGTGCGACAGCACGCGCGTCGTGTCGTCGTTCAGCGGGCGACTGCGGTACTGCGTGTGGTGCAGCGTGAGACTGCGGTCGCCGTCGCGTTCATAGCGCACGACCTGTATGTCGGGCAGTCGGACGTCGCGGTCGTAGTGGGCGGCGAGCAGCTTTCGCACGCGGCGGTAGCCCGCCTCGTTGTGGATGCTGTCGACCTCGAGCGTCGGCTCGCCCTGGTGGTCGGCAATGGCGAACAGGCGGAACTCGCGGATCAGTCGCGGCGACAGGAACTGCGCGATGAACGACTCGTCCTTGTAGTTGCGCATGGCGAAGTCGAGCACCCGCCGCCAGTCGGTGCCCGCGATGTCGGGGAACCACTCGCGGTCTTCGGCGGTGGGCCGCTCGCAGATGCGGCGGATGTCGGAGAACATCGCGAAGCCCAGCGTGTACGGGTTGCAGCCCGAGTAGCCCGGTTCGTCGTAGGCGGGCTGCGCGATCACGTTCGTGTGCGCGCCGAGGAACTCGAACATGAAGCCGTCGTCGACCAGGCCCTTGTCGTACAACCGGTTCAGGATCGTGTAGTGCCAGAACGTGGCCCAGCCCTCGTTCATCACCTTGGTGAGGCCCTGCGGGTAGAAGTACTGCGCGACGCAGCGCACGATGCGCACCAGTTCGCGCTGCCAGGGCTCGAGCCGGGGTGAGTTCTTCTCGATGAAGTAGAGCAGGTTTTCCTGCGGTTCCTCCGCGTGCGCCGGGTCGACCGACGTTTCCCGGTGCTCGCGCTTGGGCAGCGTGCGCCAGATCTCGTCGTGGTGCTTCCAGGCGTGATCGCGCCGTTCGCGCGCGCGCGCGCGCTCGGCTTCGGGCGAGAGCGGCCGCGGATGCGGGTAGCGGCTGACGCCGTGGTCCATCAGCGCATGGCAGGCGTCGAGGATCTCCTCGACCGCCTCCGCGCCGTATCGCTGCTCGCAGTCCATCACGTAGCGGCGCGCGAACACCATGTAGTCGACGATCGCGTCGGCCTGCGTCCACTGGCGGAACAGGTAGTTGCCCTTGAAGAACGAGTTGTGCCCGTACGATGCGTGCGCGATCACCAGCGCCTGCAGCGGCATCGGGTTCTCTTCCATCAGGTACGCGATGCACGGGTTCGAATTGATGACGATCTCGTAGGCCAGTCCGCGCGCGCCGCGCCGATACATGTGCTCGTGCGCGATGTACGCCTTGCCGAAGCTCCAGTGCGGATAGCCGATCGGCAGCCCGGTGGACGCATAGGCGTCGAGCATCTGCGCGCTGCTGATCACTTCGATCTGGTTCGGATAGCAGTCCAGGCCGAACTCGTCGACCGCGATCGCCGCGATCGCCTCGTCGTAGCGCGCGATGAGATCGAAGGTCCACTCGGCGCCGGTGGAGATGGGCGTGGACATCAGCGCTCCAGCGCCGCGACCGACGGCTGCTGCTTGCCGAACAGGCCGCGGAAAACCGGCCAGATGTCGCGGCTTTCGTGCACCTCGCGCATCGCGAAGGCTTCGTTGGCGATGCGCCGGTACGCGGCCGACAGGGTCGAGACGCGCGAGCCCGCCTCGCAGACCTCGATGTACGCATAGTGGCGCACCAGCGGCATCAATGCCGTCTCGAGGAAGCCGCGGCTCTTTTCGGGGTCGGCGCCGAACGCGTCGCCGTCGGAGGCCTGCGCGCCGTAGATGTTCCACGCGTCGAGCGGATAGCGCTCCTCGATGATCCGGTGCATCAGTGCCAGCGCCGACAGCACGACCGTGCCGCCGGTCTTGCGGTCGTGGAAGAAGCGCTGCTCGTCGACCTCCTCGGCGTCGTCGGTGTGGCGGACGAAGACGATCTCGAGCCGCTCGTACTTGCGCGACAGGAACAGGTGCAGCAGCGCGAAGAAGCGCTTGGCGAGGTCCTTCTTGCGCTCGTCCATCGACGCGGAGACGTCCATCAGGCAGAACATCACCGCCTGGCTCACCGGCTTGGGCGTGAGCGTGCGGTAGCGATAGCGCAGGTCGATCTCGTCGAGGAACGGCACGGTCGCGATGCGACGGCGCAGCCGCTCGGCTTCGGCAAGCCACGCGGCGCGCTCGGGCGCGTCGGGCGGCGCCGACTCGAGCCGCGCCTGGACCTCGGCAAGTGCGCGCCGCGGACCGCCGCGCAGCGCGATGCGCCGGCCGATCGCGTTGCGCAGCGACCGGTTCACCGAAAGGTTCGTCGGCGATCCGTTCGTCGTGTAGCCGGCGCGCGTGAGGCACTGCTCGCGGATCTCGCCGAAGGTCGTTCGCACCATCCGCGGCAGCTCGAGGTCGTCGAAGAAGATCTGCATGAACTCTTCGCGCGACAGCGTGAACGCGAACGCATCGGTGGCCTCGCCGCTGCCGCCCTCGCTGCCCGAGCCGTCACCGTCTGCCTCGCCGCCTTCGGGGCGCGGCAGCCTGTCGCCCGGCTCGAAGTGCCGGTTGCCCGGCAGCACGTGCTCGTAGTCGCCACCGGCGCCGTGGCGAAACGACGGCTCGGAGACGTCGCGCACGGGAATCGAGACCTTGCCGCCGCGCTCGAGATCGCGGATCGAGCGGCCGGCGACCATGTCGGTGACCGCGCGGCGAATCTGCGCCTTGTAGCGGCGCATGAACCGCTCGCGGTTCACCGCGCTGCCGGAGCGGTCGTTCGGACGACGATCGATGACCACGGACATCGACGGCTTCCTCCTGCTACTGCGATTTGCGCACCCGCAGATACCACTCGCACAGCAGGCGCACCTGCTTCTCGGTGTATCCCTTCTCGACCATGCGCGCAACGAAGCTCTCGTGCTTGCGACGGTCTTCGGCCGACGCCTTGGCGTTGAACGAGATCACCGGCAGCAGCTCCTCGGTGTTCGAGAACATCTTCTTCTCGATCACCTCGCGCAGCTTCTCGTAGCTGGTCCACGCCGGGTTCTCGCCGCCGTGCTGGGCGCGCGCGCGCAGCACGAAGTTGACGATCTCGTTGCGGAAGTCCTTCGGGTTGGCGATGCCGGCCGGTTTCTCGATCTTCTCGAGTTCGGCGTTGAGCTGCGCCCGGTCGAAGCTCTCGTTCGTTTCCGGATCCCGGTAGTCCTCGTCCTGGATCCAGTAGTCGGCGAAGGTGACGTAGCGATCGAAGATGTTCTGCCCGTACTCCGAGTACGACTCGAGGTACGCGGTCTGGATCTCCTTGCCGATGAATTCGGCGTAGCGCGGCGCGAGCCAGCTCTTCGTGAAATCGAGCCAGCGCCGCTGCGTCTCCTCGGGCAGTCCCTCGCGCAGCAGGCGCTGCTCGAGCACGTACATCAGGTGTACCGGGTTCGCCGCGATCTCGGTCTGGTCGTGGTTGAACACCGCCGACAGCACCTTGTAGGCGAAGCGCGTGGACAGTCCCGTCATGCCCTCGTCGATGCCGGCGTAGTCGCGGTACTCCTGCACCGACTTCGCGTTCGGCTCGACGTCCTTCAGGTTCTCGCCGTCGTAGACGCGCAGCTTGGCGTAGATGCTCGAATTCTCGGGCTCCTTCAAGCGCGTGAGCACGGCGAACTGCGCCATCATCTCGAGCGTGCCCGGCGCGCACGGCGCGGTGGCCAGCGAACTGCCCGCGAGCAGCTTCCGGTAGATGCGCACTTCCTCGGAGAACTGCAGGCAGTACGGCACCTTGACGACGTAGATGCGGTCGAGGAAGGCCTCGTTGTTGCGATTGTTTCGAAACGCCTGCCACTCGCTCTCGTTCGAGTGCGCGAGGATCATCCCCTGGAACGGGATCGCCGACAGCCCTTCGGTGCCCTTGAAGTTGCCTTCCTGGGTGGCGGTGAGCAGCGGGTGCAGCATCTTGATCGGCGCCTTGAACATCTCGACGAACTCGAGCAGCCCCTGGTTGGCCAGGCACAGGCCGCCGGAGTAGCTGTAGGCGTCGGGGTCGTCCTGCGACAGCGATTCGAGCTTGCGGATGTCGACCTTGCCCACCAGCGAGGAGATGTCCTGGTTGTTCTCGTCGCCGGGCTCGGTCTTGGAGATCGCGACCTGCTTCAGGACCGAGGGCTGCACGCGCACGACGCGGAACTTCGTGAGGTCGCCGTCGTACTCGGCCAGCCGCTTCACCGCCCACGGGCTCATGATCCCGGTGAGATAGCGGCGCGGGATGCCGTACTCCGCCTCGAGCATCGGCCCTTCGCGATCGGGGCGGAACAGCCCCAGCGGCGACTCGTTGACCGGCGAGCCCTGGAGCGCGTAGATCGGGTACTTCTCCATCAGCGCTTTCAGGCGCTCGGCGATCGACGATTTGCCCCCGCCTACCGGCCCGAGCAGGTAGAGCACCTGCTTGCGCTCCTCCAGGCCCTGCGCGGCGTGGCGGAAGAACGAGACGATCTGGGCGATCGCGTCGTCCATCCCGTAGAACTCCGCGAATGCCGGATAGCGACGAATGATCCGGTTCGAGAACAGGCGCGAGAGCCGCGGGTCGTTGCGCGTGTCGATGACCTCGGGGTCGCCGATCGCCGCGAGCATCCGCTCGGCCGCGCTTGCGTATGCGAGAGGATCGCCGCGACACAGTTCGAGATACTCGAGGAGCGACATCTCCTCGTCGCGCGCCTTGGCGTAGGTCTCTCGATACGCATCGAACAGGTTCATGGTTCCTCCTATGAACTTCTGCTCTGGACTTCGCTGGATGCGACTGCGAAGCCTCACCGCATGCGCCGGCTTGTCAGCAATCGTAATGCCTGCGCCCTCCTCTGTAACGATACTGCGTTGCGCCGGGAGGACACGGTGGCGACGGGAATGCGGGTATCCACCGACGAACGGCGCACGGCGCGTGCGATGCGCACGACGCATGCGCACGATGGCGCAGTGCCGACACCCGCGGTCGCGCGTGCGCGAAACGGCCCGCACGCCCGCGGAACCGCGCGCACTTGCGCGAGTGGGCTCGCACGTGCATGAGCGGGCTCGCACGTGCGCGAGTGGGCTCGCACGTGCGCGAGGCGGCTCGCACGCGCGGCGGGGCGACCGCTTCTCAGCCGGCGAGCGGCCGATAGCGCAGTCGATGCGGCGTGTCGGCGTCGCTGCCGAGGCGGCGTCGACGGTCGGCGAGGTACTCGCCGAAGTTGCCCTCGAACCAGACGACGCGGCTGTCGCCCTCGAACGAGAGAATGTGCGTCGCGATGCGGTCGAGGAACCAGCGGTCGTGCGAGATGACGACGGCGCAGCCGGCGAAGTCGAGCAGTGCCTGCTCGAGCGCGCGCAGCGTCTCGACGTCGAGGTCGTTGGTGGGCTCGTCCAGCAGCAGCAGGTTCGCACCGGCGCGCAGCACGCGGGCGAGCTGGACGCGGTTGCGCTCGCCGCCGGAGAGCTCGCCGATGATCTTCTGCTGGTCCGCGCCCTTGAAATTGAAGCGCGCCACCCACGCCCGGCTCGGCGTGCGAAATCCGCCGACCTCGATCTCGTCGAGCCCGTCGGACACTTCCTCCCAGACGGTCTTCGAAGCGTCGAGCGTGTCGCGGCCCTGGTCCACGCAGGCGGCTTTCACGGTATCGCCCACGCGAAGCACGCCTGCGTCGGGCTTCTCCTCGCCCATGATCATGCGAAACAGTGTCGTCTTGCCGGCGCCGTTCGGGCCGATCACGCCGACGATTCCGCCCGGCGGCAGGCGAAACGACAGGTCGTCGAACAGCAGCCGGTCGCCGAAGCTCTTGCGCAGCCCCTCGGCCTCGACGACGAGGTCGCCCAGGCGCGGGCCGGCAGGGATGAAGAGTTCGTTCGTCTCGTTGCGCCGCTGCGTTTCGGTGGAGGCAAGCTCCTCGAAGCGCGACAGGCGCGACTTGCTCTTGGCCTGTCGCGCCTTCGGATTGGCGCGCACCCATTCGAGCTCGGCCTGCATCGCGCGGATGCGAGCCGACTCCTGCTTCGCCTCGACCTCGAGGCGCTTCTCCTTCTGTTCGAGCCACGACGAGTAGTTGCCCTGCCACGGGATGCCATGACCGCGGTCGAGCTCGAGGATCCAGCCGGCGACGTTGTCGAGGAAGTAGCGGTCGTGCGTGACCGCAATGACGGTGCCGGCGAAGCGCTCCAGGTACTGCTCGAGCCACTGCACCGAAAGGGCATCGAGGTGGTTCGTCGGCTCGTCGAGCAGCAGCATGTCGGGCTCGGTCAGCAGCAGCCGGCACAGCGCCACGCGCCGGCGCTCGCCGCCCGACAGCCGGGTGACGTCGGCGTCCCACGGCGGCAGCCGCAGCGCGTCGGCGGCGACTTCCAGCCTGCGCTCGATCTCCCAGCCGCCGGCTGCGTCGATCTGCGACTGCAGTTCGCCCTGGCGTTCGAGCAGCCGGTTCATCTCGTCGTCGTCCATCGGCTCGGCGAAGCGCTCGCTGATCTCGTTGAATTCGTGCAGCAGCGCGATCGCTTCGCCCAGGCCCTGCTCGACGTTGCCGCGCACGTCCAGCGCGGGGTCGAGTTGCGGCTCCTGCGGCAGGTAGCCGATGCGCAGCCCCGGCATCGGGGTCGCCTCGCCTTCGTAGTCGCGGTCGAGTCCGGCCATGATGCGCAGCAGCGTCGACTTGCCCGAGCCGTTCAAGCCGAGCACGCCGATCTTGGCGCCCGGAAAGAAGCTGAGCGAGATGTCCTTCAGGATCACGCGTTTCGGGGGCACGATCTTGCCCACGCGATTCATGGTGTAGACGTACTGGGCCATTTGCTCGGAGAGGTGAAGGGAGAAGGGGGCAGCGGGAAGGGTAACAACGAGGACGGCCGGGCATGCGGGCTGGCGCGCGCGGCGCCGGGCGCGGAGCGTCGCGCGCAGGGCGTCGCACGGGTCGTTCGTGCGGCCGGGCGCTGCAACTGCGAGAGCGCCGCGGTTCAGCGCCGGCGGTAGTGCCGTTCGATGCGCGAGAGCCCGTGCAGCACGAGCAGTGCGATCCGCGTGACGCCGATCGCCACGATCAGTCGACCCAGGCTCACCGCGATGCCGACCCGCGCCGACAGCCAGATCGACGCAGCGGTCGTCAGGCCGCCGATCTTGCCTCCGGCGGCGTCGCTGCGAAAGATCGTGCCGGCGCCGAGGAAACTCACGCCGGTGACGATCGCCGCGGCCACCCGCAGCGGATCGACCTCGACGGTACCGTGCGCGTGCAGGTAGCCGGGCGCGGTGGCCGCAACGGCCATGAACGGCGCGGCAGCCCCCGCGACCCGCGTGTGCGAGCGAAAGCCCGCGGGCTGCATCGTATCCCCGGCGGGCATCATCGCGCCCGCACGACGAGGAACCACGGTCGGGCCAGCGTGCGGATCAGCCGTCCGTCGGCGGTCAGCGGCAGGCGCGTCATCGCGACGCTGTCGAAGACGTTGCCGCCGATCACGCGCGTGATGCGCCGGCGCCGGTCGACGCCGACGACGACGTCGCAGTGCGCCGACGTCAGGGTTTCGAGGTCGTCGACCGCGTCCATCCTCAGCAGCGTGATCCGGTCGCGCAAGCGCGAGATGTTTCGCGGGCCGCAGAGAAGGTCGCCCGGCTTCACCGGCGTGGCCTCGGCGAGCAGCAGCACGAACTGCGCGTCGCTGCCCGCCTGGCGCTCGCGCGCGAGCAGCGCGCGCAGGTAGCGCGCGTGGGCCGCGTCGCCCACGAAAGACGGCGCGACGACCCCGACCTGGTGCATCAGGAACGAGATGAACGCTGCCGACCAGGGGGCATTGGGGCGCGGCTCCGCACCGGGATGGCCCGCAGTGCCGAGGCCGTTCGCCCAATAGCGGTGCACGCGGGAGCGGGCGTCGAAGGGAGCGGTATCGAGTTCGCTCGCGCCCTCGCGTTCGAGTCGCGCGGTGCCGTCGGTTGCGTCGGCAACGGTTTCGCCCCAATCGCGCCACTCGCGCAGCGCCACCGAGACGAGATGTGCAGCGACCTGGTCGCCCGGCAGGCGACGGGCGTGCGCCGGCGGTACGGCGGCAATGGCGAGCAGCAGGACGAGCGCCCGAGCGCGGGCGCGGTGACGGAGCAGCAATTCGCAGCGTTTCCTCTTGCGTGACGCGTTGCGCGGGCGGAATTGCCGCGTTTCGCGGCGCGGCCCCGCGTGCAAGACCCGCGCGCCGCCTCGCCTGCAACCGGCGTACCCGAGCACGCCGCGATAGCAAGCGCTGACTCCCGGCAGCGGGCACGCGCGCGCACGCCCGATCAGTTGATGTGCATCAAGGGACCTCGTGCGCACTTTCCGCTCGGCAGCCAATAATGGTAAAACGGTACCGAAATACCGGAGATCGGTCCCATGCACATCGTCGTCTGCGTGAAGCAGGTCCCCGACTCGAGCCAGATACGCGTCCATCCGGTCACGAACACGATCATGCGCCAGGGCGTGCCGGCGGTCGTCAACCCGTACGATCTGGTCTCGCTCGAGGAGGCGCTGCGGATCCGCGATCGCTTCGGCGCGCGCGTCACCGTGCTCAGCATGGGTCCGAAGATGGCGATCGACGCGCTGCGCAAGTGCGTGTCCTTCGGCGCCGACGACGCCGTGCTGATCACCGATCGCGTGTTCGCCGGCTCCGACACGCTCGCCACCTCGTACGCGCTCGCGTCGGCCATCCGCACGATCGGCGCCGATCACCCCGTCGACATGGTGTTCTGCGGCAAGCAGACGATCGACGGCGACACCGCGCAGGTCGGCCCCGGCATCGCGCGCCGTCTCGGCCTGCAGCAGCTCACCTACGTCTCGAAGATCGAGCGCGTCGATCCCCAGGCGCGAGAGATCGTCGTGCATCGCCGTGCCGAAGGCGGCGTGCAGGTGCTGCAGACGAAGCTGCCGTGCCTGGTCACGATGATGGAAGGGGCCAACGCGATCCGCTTCGCCGGCATGGACGACATGTTCCGGGCCGCACGCTGCGCGATCCTCGAATGGGACCACAAGGCCGCCGGCATTGCGGACCTGACGCACTGCGGGCTGAAGGGTTCGCCCACCGTCGTGAAGAAGGTGTTCGCGCCGTCGGCGCGCGCAGCGAAGGCGCAGTGCATCGACGCGGCGGGCAAGAGCCCGCGCGAGGCGGTCGACGCGCTGCTCGGGCGGCTGCTCCAGGAGCATCCGTCGCTCGAAACGGAGATCGCACGATGAGCGAGGCTGGCGCAAAGGCGGATCGCGCGCCCGGCGAGACGCAGGGCGCAGGGGCGGCGGCGACGGCGCGGCGACGCGAATCGGGCACCGATCTGGGCGCCTGGCGCGGCGTGTGGGTCAACGTCGAGCTCGAGCGCGGGCGCGTGCACCCGGTGTCGTGGGAGCTGCTCGGCGAAGGCCGCAAGCTCGCCGACCATCTCGGCGTGCCGCTTTCGGGCGTGGTGCTCGGCCCCGACGACCCGAGCACCGACGCCGCGGCGGCCGATGCGATCCGCTACGGCGCCGACTTCGTCCACGTCGTGCGCCATCCGGTGCTCGAGCACTATCGCACCGACCCGTACACGAAAGCGCTCACCGGGCTCGTGCAGTCGCGCCGTCCCGAGATCCTGCTGCTGGGTGCAACGACGCTCGGCCGCGACCTCGCCGGCGCGGTGGCCACCACGCTCGGCACCGGGCTCACCGCCGACTGCACCGAACTGCGCATCGACGACGAGACGCGAAGCCTCGCGGCCACGCGCCCGACCTTCGGCGGCACGTTGCTGTGCACCATCCACACGCTCGAATACCGCCCGCAGATGGCCACCGTGCGCCCGCGCGTGATGGCGATGCCGCCGGCCGACGACGCGCGCCGCGGCACCGTCGTCGACGAGCAGGTCGCGCTCGACGAGGCCGACGTCGTCACCAAGATCCTCTCGTACATCCCCGACGCCGACGCCGACAAGGCGCAGCTCGCCTACGCCGACGTCGTCGTCGCCGGCGGACGCGGATTGGGCAAGCCCGAGAACTTCCACCTCGTCGAGGAACTCGCGCAGGTGCTCGGCGGCGAGTTCGGCGGTTCGCGCCCGGTCGCGCAGGCCGGGTGGATCGCGCCCGAGCGCCAGATCGGCCAGACCGGCAAGACGATCCGCCCGAAGCTCTACATCGCCGCCGGCATCTCGGGCGCGATCCAGCACCGGGTCGGCGTCGAGGGCGCCGACGTCATCATCGCGATCAATACCGACCCGAAGGCGCCGATCATGGACTTCGCCAGCTACGCGATCGTCGGCGACGCGCTGCAGATCCTGCCGGCGCTCACGCAGGCGTTGCGCGAGCGCCAGGCGCAGCGCAGCGCGTAGCAGACCCGGCCCGGAAAACCAGGCACCAGGAGCGAAACATGGCCGAGAAATTCGACGCGATCGTCGTCGGCGCAGGGCCTTCGGGCAACACCGCCGCATACCTGATGTCGCAGGCCGGCATGAAAGTGCTGCAGCTCGAGCGCGGCGAGTACCCGGGATCCAAGAACGTGCAGGGCGCGATCCTCTACGTCGACGCGCTCGAGGCGGTGATTCCGAACTGCCGCAAGCAGGCGCCGCTCGAGCGGGCGATCATCGAGCAGCGCATGTGGCTGATGGACGACCGCTCGCACGTAGGCTCCCACTACCGCGGCGCGAACGACCCCGACGAGCAGCCCACGCGCTACACAGTCATCCGCGCGAATCTCGACAAGTGGTTCTCGAAGAAGGTGCAGGACGCCGGCGCGCTGCTGATCTGCGAAACCACCGTCGTCGAACTGTTGAAGGAAGGCGATCGCGTCGTCGGCGTGCGAACGGATCGGACCAACGGCGACATCCGCGCCGACATCGTCGTGCTCGCCGACGGCGTGAACTCGCTGGTGGCCACGAAGTCGAAGCTGCGCGAGCCGATCCAGGCGAAGGACGTCGCGCTCGCCGTGAAGGAGATGCACTTCCTGCCGAAGGCGTCGATCGAGGAGCGCTTCAACATCTCCGGCGACAGCGGCGTCGTCATCGAGATGTTCGGCAAGATCACCAAGGGCATGGTCGGCACCGGCTTTCTCTACACGAACAAGGAGTCGATCTCGATCGGCGTCGGTTGCATGGTCGACGACTTCCGCACCGCGCGCGTCTCGCCGTACCAGCTGCTCGAGGAGCTCAAGCAGCACCCGTCGGTCAAGCCGCTCATCGCCGGCTCCGAGGTCAAGGAGTACTCCGCGCACCTGATTCCCGAGGGGGGCTACAACGCGATTCCTCCGGTACACGGCGAAGGCTGGGTGATCTGCGGCGACTCGGGCGGCTTCGTGAACGCCGTGCACCGCGAGGGCTCGAACCTGGCGATGACCACCGGGCGCCTGGCGGCCGAGACGATCCTGAAACTGCGCGACGAGGGCAAGGCGTACACGGCGGCGAACCTGAAGCGCTACCGCAAGGCGCTCGAGGCCAGTTTCGTCATGAAGGACCTGAAGAAGTACCGCGACGTGCCGGAGATCCTGCACGGCAACCGGCAGTTCCTCACGACGTACCCCGAGCTGATGTCGCGCGCGGCGCATACGCTGCTGAAGGTCGACGGTGTCGACAAGCTCAGCAAGGAAAGACAGATCAAGCGCGACTTCGTCGAGAAGAGGTCGCGCTTCGGATTGTTCGGCGATGCGATCAAGCTGATGAGGGCGCTGCGATGAGCAAGGTCGAGGAGAAGCTGTTCGAGAACCGGTACCGCGTCGACGAAGGGCGCGCGCACATCGCGATCAGGGAGCCCGACGTGTGCCGCGACCAGTGCGAGACGCCGTCGTGCACGTGGGCGTGCCCGGCCGGCTGCTACACGCTGGGCGAGGACGGCAGCGTCACGCTGTCCACCGACGGCTGCCTGGAGTGCGGGACCTGCCGGCTGCTGTGCAACGAGCACTTCAACGTCGACTGGTCGTACCCGCGCGGCGGCTACGGCGTGCTGTACAAGTTCGGCTAGCACCCGCCCGAGGATCCGCGGGCGGACGCCGCGTCCGCGCGGGCGGCGCCCACGCCGTCGGCGACTACCGCATCTGCAGCCGGTCGATGTACTCGACGAGCGCGAGGATGCGCGTGCGCACGTAGAGCCCCTTCGTCAAGCGTGCAGCGACGCACGCGACGCGCCGGTTGCGCTTCGAGGCGAAACGCAAGGACTCGACGCGCCCCCCGTGTGTTGTTAGGTTCGGGTTCGGCGACTTGTCGTCGCCGTTCGCAGCAGCTTCACGAAGGAATCCCGCATCCGATGACCACCCCCAAGAAACACCTGGCAGCCCTTTCGTTCTCGTTCGTCGCGCTCCTGGGCGGCGTCTTGGCGCCGTCCGGCGCCGAAGCGAGACAGATGGTCAGCGTCGACCGGCCCGAGATCAACATGCGCACCGGCCCGGGCACAAGCAACGAGAGCATCTGGCTGCTCAGTCGGGGTTACCCGTTGCAGGTGCTTGGCCACAAGGGCAAGTGGCTGCAGGTGAGGGACTTCGAGGGCGACAAGGGCTGGGTCTACCGCCCGCTCACCGACCGCACGCCGCACTACGTCGTGAAGGCGAAGGTCGTCAACATCCGGAAGGGACCGAGCACGCGCACGCGCATCGTCGGCAAGGCGAACTACGGAGACGTGCTGCGGACCCTCGCGCACAAGGGCGACTGGGCGAAGATCCGCGACGCCGACGGGCTGGTCGGCTGGGTGGCGCAGCGGCTGCTCTGGGGCTGGTAGCTCGATTCGATCCGCGCGCTGCCTGGCCCGGCCAGGCGCAGTCGAGCTGCGACCGCCACCGCTTGCCGCCTGCGGTCGCGCGTCCGGGTTTGGACTCGGGAGGCGCCGACCCCGCGTTCGATTCCCCGCGCAGGGCACAGTGGATCCGCCGCCTCGGCGCAATGCGCGTCGCATCATCGGGAGACCCTCTTCGACGCACAGGAGCCTCCCCGCCGTGGACCCCATGTTCCCCGCCTCGAACGCCGACATCGCGCGCAAGCGCCGCGAGCTCGCACCCGACCCGCTGGCCGCGTTCCGCAAGTTCAGCGAAGCCGTCTTCGCCGACGGTGCGCTGCCCGTCAAGACCAAGCAGCTGATTGCCGTCGCCGTCGCGCACACGACGCAGTGCCCGTATTGCATCCGCGGCCACACCGAGGCGGCGTTGCGCCACGGTGCGAGCGAGCAGGAAATCATGGAGGCGATCTGGGTCGCCGCCGAGATGCGCGCGGGCGGCGCCTACGCGCATTCGGCGCTGGCCATCGACGTGATGCAGAAGCACGCGGGAGCGACGCGCGAGGTCTGACGCTGCGGACGGGCCGGCAAACGGACAGAATGGCGGGAACCCGAAGTCAATGGCGGGAACCCGAAGTCCGATGCCCGAGCCCGACCGACCGTACGCCGACCTCACCCCCGACCGCATGCTCGACGCCCTCGAGGCGGTCGGCCTGCGCGGCGACGGGCGCTTTCTCGCGCTGAACAGCTACGAGAACCGCGTCTACCAGGTGCGCCTCGAGGACGGGCGTACCGTGGTCGCGAAGTTCTACCGCCCGGGGCGGTGGAGCAATGCGCAGATCGCCGAGGAGCACGACTTCGTCGCGGAACTGGCCGAGCGCGAGATTCCGGTCGTCGCGCCGATGTCGCTCGACCCCGAGACCGCGGCCGACGCCTCGGCTGGCGCCGCGCGCCTGCTCTCTCCGACGCTCGCCCAGTTCGGCGTGCACCGCTACGCGGTCTACCCGCGCCGCGGCGGCCGCGCGCCCGAGCTCGAGGACGCCGAGACGCTCGAGCGCATCGGCCGCTTCATCGGCCGCATCCACGCTGCCGCCGGCGCCGCCCCCTTCGTGGCGCGCCCGGCGCTCGACGCCGAAACCTTCGGGCGCGAGCCGCGCGACTGGCTGCTCGCGCACCGCTTCGTGCCCGCCGAACTGCGCCCCGCGTGGACCGGCATCGTCGACCTTGCGCTCGAAGCGGTTCGCGCCGCCTTCGAGCGCGCGGGCGACGTGCGCATCCGCCGGCTGCACGGCGACTGCCACGCCGGCAACATCCTGTGGACCGACGACGGGCCGCATTTCGTGGACTTCGACGATGCGAGGAACGGCCCCGCCGTGCAGGACCTTTGGATGCTGCTGTCGGGCGACCGCGCGTCGATGACGCGGCAGCTGTCCGACGTGCTGGCGGGGTACGAGGACTTCGCCGAGTTCGACCGGCGCGAGCTGCAACTCGTCGAGCCGCTGCGGACGCTGCGGCTGCTGCACTACTCGGCGTGGATCGCGCGGCGCTGGGACGATCCGGCGTTTCCGGCGGCGTTTCCGTGGTTCGGGACGCAGCGCTACTGGCAGGATCGGGTGCTGGAGATGCGCGAGCAGGTGGCGGCGATGGCCGAGCCGGCGTTGGCTACATCACCCGGTTGAACCACACCATCGACAGCAGCGCCGACACCACTGCCAGCGCGGCTCCCACCGCCGCGAAGAGCGAGGTGATTTCCGTGTCGCGTGTCTCGAACACCAGCTTGCTGTTGAGCGAGTCGTAGACCTTCTTCAGGTCGTCGGCGGTGGCCGCGTAGAAGTACTCGGCATCGGTCGTGCGGGCGATCGACTTGAGCGCTTCCTCGTCGAGGCGCACGCGCATCGACCAGCCGTCGCCGATCAGGATCTCGCCGTTGGGCGTGCCGATGCCGACCGTGTAGATGCGCACGCCGTGCCGGGCGGCGAGCTCCGCCGCTTCGATCGGGTCGGGGCCGGTCGTGGTCTGGCCGTCGGAGAGCAGGATGATCACGGCCGACTGGTACGAGCCGGGCGCCACCGGCTCGGGGGGCGGCACGAGCGGGGCGCGCGGTGCGTCGAGCGAGGTTGCGCGTGCGGCGCGTCTGGGATCGAAGGACGAGACTTCGAACTCCTGGTCCGGAAAGATCGTCTTCAGCGACATGAGGATGCCGCTGCCCACGGCGGTGCCGCGTTGCAGCTCGAAGCGGTCGATCGCGGCGAGCAGGTCGTCGCGGCTTTGCGTGGGCGGCTGCACGAGCGCAGCGCCGCCGCCGAAGGTGACGATGCCCACGCGCGTGCTGCGCGGCTGCTGCTCGACGAACGAGCGCGCGGCGATCTGCGCGGCGCCCAGGCGCGTCGGGCTGACGTCGCTCGCGCGCATGCTGCCCGAGACGTCCATGGTGAGGATCACCGTGTCGTGTTTCGACGGCAGCGTGACCACCGCGCTGGGGCGCGCCACGGCAAGCAGCAAGGTGACGATCGCCAGCAGGAAGAGCAGCGGCGGAATGTGCCGTCGCCAGCGCTGTCCGCGGGTGGCTTCGCGCACGAGATCGAGTCCGGCGTAGCGCACGGCGACCTTCTTGCGACGCGACAGCGCCCGGAAGTAGAGCGCAACGAGCAGCGGTACGACGGCGAGCGACCAGAGCAGATCGGGCCACAGGAAACTCATGACACGGCCCCCCGGGTTGCGACCAGCGCGGACGACTCGCCGAAGCGCCCGCGCCGCCTGCGCAGGTCGGCGAAGCGCAGGATCGCGTCGGCGAGGTCGTCGTCGGTGGAAAGTTCGAGCACGTCGACGCCGGCGGCGGCGAAGGCCTCGCGCAGCACGCTCTCGCGTCGCTCGGCCGCGTGTGCGAAGCGGCGCCGGAAGGCAAGGTCGTGCGTGTCGACGAAGAGCTGCTCGCCGGTCTCGGAGTCCTGCATCGTGACCAGGCCGAGGTCGGGCAGCGCGTGCTCGAGCGGATCGTACAGGCGCACTGCGATCACTTCGTGTCGGTGCACGAGCTGCGCGAGCGGGGCAGCCCAGCCGGGCGCCGAGAAGAAGTCGGACACGACGAACACCAGCGAGCGCTTGCGGATGGTGCGCTGCGCGGCGTTCAGCAGTTCGCGCAGGTCGGTTCCGCGCGTGGCCGCGAGCGGCGGGCGCTTCGTCATCCGGTGCAGCAGCTGCAGTACCTGCATGCGCCCGCTGCGCGCCGGCAGCATCGACTCGACGCCGTCGCCGTAGAAGAGCGCACCGATGCGGTTGCCGTGCCGGATGAGCAGCCGCGCGAGCACGGCGACGAAGTCGCGCGCCACGTCGTGCTTGCTCGTGTTCCCCGAGCCGAAGTCGATCGACGCGCTCAGGTCGAGCAGCATCCATGCGGCGATCTCGCGCGACTCGGTGTACTCGCGCACGTAGGGCGTCTGCAGCCGCGCGGTGACGTTCCAGTCGATGTAGCGCACGTCGTCGTGGTGCTGGTATTCGCGCAGGTCGGCGAGGTCCAGGCCCGTGCCGCGGAACAGCGTCCGGTAGTCGCCCTGCAGCAGGCCGTCGAGCCGACGCAGCACCGTCCACTCGAGCCGGCGCAGGATCTGCTCGGCGTTGCGTGCGCGTTCGGCGCCGGCGGCGTGCGCAGCGCCGCGTTCACCGCGCGAGGCTTGCGTCGACATGCGATTCGAGCGGCGCCTCGGGCGCCGGTACGGCCGACAGGATGCGGCGCACGAGCTGGTCGGGCGACATCGCCTCGGCGAGCGCTTCGTACGAGAGCACGAGCCGGTGGCGCAGCACGTCGGGCACGAGGTCGGTGACGTCTTCGGGCAGCACGTAGGGGCGCCCGCGCAGGCACGCGAGCGCGCGTGCGCCTTCGACCAGGTGGATCGTCGCGCGCGGGCTGGCGCCGAAGGCGAGCAGCCGCCCGAGGTCTTCGAGGCCGAAGCGCGCCGGTTCGCGCGTGGCGAACACCAGGCGCACGGCGTACTGCACGAGCGAAGGATCGACGTAGACGCGCCGGCACGCGCGCTGCAGTTCCGCCAGGCGCTCGGTGCTCGTGACCGCGGCCACCGCCGCCTGCATGCCGGTGACCCGCTCGACGATGACGAACTCCTCCTCCTCGCTCGGGTAGCCGACCAGCACCTTCATCATGAAGCGATCGACCTGCGCCTCGGGCAGCGGATACGTGCCTTCGGTCTCGATCGGGTTCTGCGTCGCCATCACGAGGAAGGGCTCGGGCACCTTGTGCGTCTGGCCGGCGATCGTGACTTGGCGCTCCTCCATCACCTCGAGCAGTGCGCTTTGCACCTTCGCGGGCGCGCGGTTGATCTCGTCTGCGAGCAGCAGGTTGGCGAACACGGGGCCGAGCACGGTGGCGAACTCGCTCGTCTTCTGGTTGTAGACGCGCGTGCCGACGAGGTCGGCCGGAACGAGGTCGGGCGTGAACTGGATGCGGCGGAAGCTGCCGCGGATCGTGCGCGCGAGCGTCTTGATCGTCAGCGTCTTGGCGAGTCCCGGCACGCCCTCGACGAGCAGGTGCCCCTGCGCGAGCATCGCGACCATCACGCGCTCGAGGAAGCGGTCCTGGCCGACGACGATGCGCTTGACCTCGTAGAGCACGCGCTGCATTTCCTCGGCGACGCTGTCGTCGACCGCGGGCAGGGGCGGCGGCTGGCCCGGGTTCGCCTGCGGCGGCAGCATCGTCGTCGGGCGATTCGACTCGGGATTCATGGCGGTGCTTTCCGGTTCGTTCGGTCAGAAGGGCGACATGCCGGCCGAGGCGGCGGCGGTCTCGATCGGCACGGCAAAGCCGATGCCGATGAACACGCGCTGCTCGGTGGGATTCATGATCGCGGTGACGATGCCGACGACTTCGCCGTCGCGGGTCACGAGCGGGCCGCCGGAGTTGCCCGGGTTGGCCGCCGCATCGAACTGGATGAGATTGGTGAGCAGGCGCTTGCCTTCGGGCGAGCGGAACTCGCGGCGCAGTCCGGAGATCACCCCGGAGGTCGCGGTCGGTCCGATGCCGAAGGGAAATCCGACCGCGACGACTTCGTCGCCCACCGACAGGTCGCTGGTGCTGCGCATCGTCGCGGCCTTCAGGTCGTCGGGAATCCTCTTCGCCTGCAGCACGGCGAGATCCTGTTCGGGTTCGAGTCCGGCGATCGTCGCGTCGGACACCGAGCCGTCGGCGAATTCGACCTCGAGGCGCGGTGCACCGTACACCACGTGCAGGTTGGTGAGGATCGTCCCGTTGTCGACGATCACGACGCCGGTGCCGACGTTGCGTTCCGTCTCCCCGCCTTCGTCGGCGGCCTCGAGCGAGCGCACGCGCACGACCGATGGCCGGATCGCCTTCCAGGCGCGCGCCGCGGCCGAGGGCGGCGGGTTCGTCTGCAGTGCCTGCAGCACCGCCTCGTCGATGTCGTGCTGCGTGAAGATGCGCGCGGCCGGCGGGCGCGTGCCTGCGAAGGCGACGAGCGCGGCGATCAGCAGCGCTGCGCAGCCGGCGAGAAGCGTGCCGCGATGCGCGTCGCTCCAGCGACGCAGCATCGAACGCGAAGGCTCCGGTCGACGATCGTCGACGTTCGCGTCTTTCGGCGCAGGCCCGGCCGGGGCGTTCTCGGGCGCGTTTGCGGTCCGGCTCGAGCGGCTGTAGAGCGGCACGCGTCGCATGCGATCCTCCGCGCGGTCATCCGGGCGCGGGCGGCACCAGCGCGCGGTAGGCGTGCCAGGTGGCGTGTCCGACGAGCGGCGCAGTGACCACCAGCAGGCCGAGCCACAGCACGAGGCTCGCGCCGATCAGGAGAACGATCGAGGCCGCCCACACGTAGGCGGCGCGCGGGTTCGCCGCCAGCGCGCGGGCGCTGGTGAACACCGCCACCATCGTGTCGCTGCCGCGATCGAGCATCATCGGCATCGAGACGATCGAGATCGCGAAGACGAGCGAAGCGAACACGAAGCCGACGGCACCCCACAGCGCGAGGAATTCCAGGTTCGACGTGGACGCGATCTGCGCGAGCACACCGCGCAGCGTGGGGAATTCGGTGGTCGAACTGAGCGCGAACAGCACGACCGAGACGCGCGCCCAGACGATCATCAGGAACGTGAGCATCGCGGCGAAGAAGGCGATCGACCCCGGCGCGCGGCGCCAGCATGCGAGCGATCGCAGCAGATTCGCCGGCTCGCCCCTTTCGCGCTGGCGCGACAGTTCGTGGATTCCCGCGCAGACGAACGGCCCGAGCAGGAAGAAACCGGCGGTCAGCCCCATCGTGAGCTGCCATTGCGTTTCGTAGACGAAGCCGATCGCCCAGCCCATCGCCGCGAAGACGAGCCCGTAGAAAGCCGCGCGATAGCCGGTGGCGCGAAAGTCGCCCCAGCCGGCGGCCAGCCACGCGAGCGGTGCCAGCGCGGGCAGTTCGCCGGGGCTCGCGGCAGCGGCGCCGCCTGCAGGCACGGGGCGCACGGCAATGGGGTCGGCTTCGGGCACGCGTCGTCTCCTGTCTCTGCCCGCGGCGCTCGGGTCGCCGACGGGACTGCCTCTATGGGCGTGTTGCCTCTACGAGCGTAGCGCTATCGTACTTCGCCTTCGAAGCCGATCGTTCGTTCCCCTCTTCGACGCGGTCGTGCCGAGTCTTCTGCGTGCGCGTTTACGCGCCCGCGGCTATATGCGACCCATCAGGGCGAGCACCACCACGACGACGAGGATCACGCCGAGAATGCCGCTTGGACCGTATCCCCAGCCGCGACTGTAGGGCCAGCTGGGAACGGCTCCGATCAGGAGCAGTACGAGCACGATCAGCAGAATGGTGGAGAGTGCCATGCAAACCTCGACGGGTGGGTGCGCGCGGCGCACGATCGCCGGTCGGCCTTGCAATTCGCATGCCCCGCGGTGCCGCGCGTGCGACCGACCGATGGTGGTGCCGCGCATTGCGCCCCGAACGTGCCGGACAGGCGTGTCCTTGGGCGGCGCACGCATGTCGTGCGCCGCACAGGCACGACCGTTGCGTTGCCTTCGGATGCTTGGCCGCGCCCGGGCGCCGGGCCGTCGGCACGCAACGAGGAGACACCCGCGATGAGCACGGCGAAAAAGGCATTCGATCGAGAGATCCCGCGCATGCCGCACGAACGCGATCAATCGAGCGACAGCCAGAAGGGCGAGCCGAGCGAGGTGATCGAGCAGGCGTACCGCGACATCGAGGCGGGTCGCCAGGACACCGATCGGCGCGGCGCGCACGGTTACGAGAAACCGGAAAACCGCATCCTGCACGAGCGCGAAAAGCGGCGCGCGCCTCGGAAAAGCGGCGGCTGACGCAATTCCCGCCGCGGATCTCGCGGCGGGTGGCCTGTCGCCGGTGACCGATCAGCCGCCGGGTGCGAGCAGGTGCAGGGCGAATCGGCCGCGTTCGTCGGTCCAGTTCGTCAGGCGCCGCAGTCCCGCGCGCGCGGCCATTGCGTCGACCGCTTCGCAATCGTATTTGTACGAATTCTCGGTGTGGATCGTTTCGCCCGGCGCAAAGGCGAAGGGTCGTCCCAGCACCTCGGCCGTCTGCTCGCGCACGCTGATCAGGTGCATCTCGATGCGTCGCAGCGTGCGCTCGTAGCGCGCTTCGTGGCGAAACGCGCCGACGTCGAAGCTGCCGCCCAACTCTCGATTGATGCGCTCGAGCATGTTCAGGTTGAATGCAGCGGTGACGCCGGCGGCGTCGTTGTACGCCGGCAGCAGCGTCTCCTCGTTGTGGTTCTGGTCCACCCCGAGTACGACGAGTCCGTTCGGGCCGCAGAGATCGCCGAGCCTGGCCAGGCACGAAACCGCCTCTTCGGGCGTGAGATTGCCGATCGTCGATCCCGGGAAGAAGACGATCCGTCGCCCGCGCGCCGGGGCGAAACGAAGTGCGTGCGGCAACTGCACCGGACGCTTGAAGTCCCCCACGACCGGCATGATCCGCACGTCGGGAAACCGTCCGCGAAGCAACGCTGCCGAGTACATCAGGAACGAACCCGAGATGTCGACCGGAACGTAGGCGTAGGGGCGCCGCAGCGCACCGAGCAGCAGCGGCGTCTTGCGGCTCGAGCCGCTGCCGATCTCGATCACCGTCGCGTCGGCGCCCGCCTCTTCGGCGATCGAAGCGGCGCAGCCGCGCAGCAGCGCGATCTCGGTGCGCGTGGCGTAGTACTCGGGAAGCTCGGTGATCGCCTCGAAGAGCTGCGAGCCGCGCTGGTCGTAGAGCCAGGTCGACGGAATCGACTTGCGCGGCTGCGACAGTCCGTCGAGAACGTCGGCGGCGAAGCGCGGATCGTAGCGGCTCCAGCCGGTGATCTCGGAGCGAAGCTCGCGTCCGCGATGCCCGATCGAGTCGATCGTCGCGCTGCGTGCAGGGCGGTCCAGTTCCGCGGGCGGGCGCAGGAGCGGCCGCGGCGTGCGGGGCTCGGCGCCGGGGCTGTCGGGGCGAAGGTGCTGCGTACTCATGAACGATCCTCGGCGAGCCGCACGCCGGAGAACTGCCAGCGCGCGGGGGGTGGAAAGAAGTTGCGGTAGGTGGCGCGCACGTGGCCGCGGGGCGTGGCGCAGGAGCCTCCCCGCAGCACGTACTGGCCGCACATGAACTTGCCGTTGTACTCGCCCGCGGCGCCGCGCACGGGCTGGAATCCCGGGTAGGGCGCGAAGGCGCTCGACGTCCATTCCCAGACGTCGCCGAACAGCTGTCGTAGTTCGCCTGCAGCGCTGGCGGTGGACGGCGCCGGCACGTAGCAGCGATCGTCGGCGAAATGGCCGTCGAGCGTCGAAGATTCGCGCATCGTGGCGCGTGCGGCGGCCTCCCATTCGAACTCGGTGGGCAGCCGCTTGCCCGCCCAGCGTGCGAAGGCGTCGGCTTCGAAATAGCTCAGGTGCGAAACCGGTGCCGCCGGGTCGAGCTCGCGTTCGCCGTGCAGGCTCATCGTCTTCCAGCCCGATCCGTCGCGCCGCCAGTACAGCGGCGCCTCCCAGCGTTCGTCCCGAACGCGGTCCCAGCCGTCGGACAGCCAAAGCAGCGGCTCGCGATAGCCGCCGTCGTCGACGAAGCCGAGCCATTCGGCGTTGGTGACGGGCCGCTCGGCGATGGCGAAGGGCTGCAGCCAGACATCGTGCGCCGGGCCTTCGCAGTCGTAGGCGAAGCCGGCTGCTTCGTGGCCGATGCGGACCCGTCCGCCGGCGAAGGCGACGAAGCGCGCGGGCCCCGGTGCCTCGCCGCGCTTGCCGCCGGCTGCGCCGGCCGGCGTGGCCGTTGCGCTGGAAGGCGCGTCCCGGTAAACCGGTGCGAGCGGATTGAGCGAGAACAGGTGCAGCAGGTCGGTGAGCAGCAATTCCTGGTGCTGCTGCTCGTGCTGGATGCCCAGTTCGACGAGTTCACGCACGATCCGAGCCTGCGGCTCGGGCTGCTCGCGCAAGCGGGCCAGCAGCGACTCGATCGCCTGCTCGACGTGCGCACGGTAACGCCGCACGCAGTCGAGATCGGGGCGCGTGAGCATGCCGCGCTGCGGGCGCGGGTGGCGCTGCCCGAGCGTCTCGTAATACGAGTTGAACAGGTACGCGAAGCGGGGATCGAATGGACGGTAGCCGGCATCGTGCGGTGACAGCACGAATGCCTCGAAATACCAGGTCGTGTGCGCAAGATGCCATTTGGCCGGACTCGCGTCGCGCATCGACTGCACGGTGGCATCGGCGTCGGACAGGCCCTCGGCCAACTGCGCCGTCGCGCCGCGGCACTCGACGAAACGCTCGCGCAGCGAGCGCGAGCGAGCCGCGCCGCCTGATTCCGCCATTCAGGTTCCTCCCGCTGGGGCGTGGGCGTCCTCGCCTTCGATACGCCCGAAGAGTTCAATGGGTTCGGCGAGCAATTCCGGTGCCCGCGTTCGACCGAAAAAGCGTTCGGCCCGAAAAGGCGAGGCACGCCGCTTGCCCGGGCATTCGGATCGACGCCTGAAAACAGACCTGGAGGTGCGAGATGCACGGCCGAAGACCGAGCGACGACTATCCGCAACCACCCCTGCGGTATCGCGACGCGCACGAATTCGAGCGCGACCGCGGCCGCCGGTTCGGCCGCGAGCGCGAGCATGCTCGCGATCATGACCGCGACCACGAGCACGAACGCGAGCGCGAACGCGAGCGACGGCGCGAAGCCTGGCCGTCGATGCACGACCCGCGCACCGGAGCGCCCGTCGATCGCCCGGGCAGCTACGCCGTTCCGCGGCGCTACCGCTACGAACGGGATGGCTGGCATGGAAGCAACCGTACCGACCGCGACGACCGTTACCCGGCGGGACCGATGCAGCCGGCCGATTCGCCCGCCGACGCGCTGCCGCGGGATCGCGAAGTGGACACCCGCTTCACGGGCCGCGGCTATCACTATCCGGGCGGCGCGCGTTATGCGGACCAGACCGCGCGGCGCGAAGCGCGCTACGAGACGCACTTCGACGAGCATCACTCGTGGGACGTCGACGATCGCGACGAGCTGTGGCGGCGCGGCGAGTACGGCAGCCGCCTGTACGGCAACGTGGTCGGCGCGGCCACGCCCAGCGGAACCGCCGGGATCAGCCGTTATGGGCGCGGCGGCGTCGAACGCCGGGGGCCGAAGAACTACGTGCGCTCCGACGAGCGCTTGCGCGACGACATCTGCGAGCGCCTGGCCGACGAGTCGTGGATCGACCTGAGCGAGGTCGACGTGCACGTCGACGAGGGGCGCGTTCGTCTCGAGGGAACGGTGCCCGATCGTTTCAGCAAGCACGCGATCGAGGACATCGCCGACGGCGCGTGGGGCGTGAAGGACGTCGAGAACCGACTCAAGGTCCGCGTTGCATGACGACGGCTCCGCGGCCCGACCCCGAGACGCCGGACGGACCGATCGGGCCGATCGGCGACCCGGTGCCGCAGCCGGTGGGCGATCCGCCGCCGGTCACCGACCCGCAGCCGACGCCCGTTCCGCGGCCCGATCCGCCGCCGTCGCCCGACCCGCAGAGGCCGCCACCGCAGCCTACGCCGCGTTGAGCGCGATGGCGTCCTGTCCGGTAACCGATCCGGCAGCCGATCCGGCGACCGAGGTGCGCCCCGAGGAGGCGCCGCAGCGGATTCGCGTGCTGACGGTGAACACGCACAAGGGATTCACGGCCTTCAACCGGCGTTTCGTCCTGCATGAACTGCGCGAGGCGGTTCGTGCCGTGTCGGCCGACATCGTGTTTCTGCAGGAGGTGCTCGGCGAGGCGGCGGTGCCCGCACGGCATCGGCGCGGGGACTGGCCCGCCTCGCAGTACGAGTTCCTCGCCGACTCGATCTGGCCGCAGTACGCTTACGGCAAGAACGCCGTGCATCGGGGCGGCCATCACGGAAATGCCGTGCTGTCGAAGTTTCCGATCGTGCGCTTCGAGAATCGCGACGTTTCGGTGAACGGGCGCGAACGCCGGGGGTTGTTGCATTGCGTCGTCGAAATTCCCGGGCGCTCGATGCCGGTGCACGCCATCTGCGTGCACCTCGGGCTGAACGAGGCGCAGCGGCGATGGCAACTCGGGCGGTTGTGCCAGCAGATCGAGGAGAAGACGCCGCCCGATGCGCCGCTCGTCGTCGCCGGTGACTTCAACGACTGGCGGCTTCGCGCGCACGCGCGGCTGCGCCGCTGCGCGGGGCTCGTAGAGGTCTTCGTTCAGACGACCGGGTCGGCGGCGCGCACGTTTCCTGCCCGCTGGCCGGTGCTCAGGCTCGATCGGATCTACGTGCGCAACGTGCGCAAGGCGCGACCGGTGCTGCTGCGGGCGCGTCCGTGGTCCCAGCTGTCCGATCACGCCCCGCTGGCCGCCGAGCTCGTGCTGTGAAGGCGCAATGGATCGGCGGCAACGAGGCGCGCCTGCTCGAGAACGGCGAGGCCTACTTTCCGTGCGTGTTCGAGGCGATCGCGTCGGCGCGCCGCCAGGTGCTGATCGAGACGTTCATTCTCTTCGAGGACAAGGTCGGCAACGAACTGCATCGGGTGCTCGTCGAGGTGGGCCGGCGCGGCGTGCAGGTCGACTTGACCGTCGACGGCTACGGCTCGTCGGACCTGGGCGAGGACTTCCTCGGCACGCTGATCGATGCGGGCGTTCGCGTGCATCTGTTCGATCCGAAGCCGAAGATCTTCGGCTTGCGGCGCAACCTGTTCCGACGCATGCACCGGAAGATCGTCGTGGTGGATGCCGAGCGCGCGTTCGTGGGCGGCATCAATTTCTCCGCCGATCACCTGGCCGATTTCGGTCCGATGGCCAAGCAGGACTACGCCGTCGAAGTGCGCGGCCCGATCGTCGGCGTGATCCATCGCTTCGCGCTGCACACGCTGCCGCGCGATCGGCGGCGGTCGCTGCGCGAGGTGCTCGGCCAATGGCTGGAGCGACGACGCGAGCGCGCGGCGGTGGCCTCGCGCGCCGCAGCGCGCGACGACGGCGTACAGGCAGCCTTCGTCGTGCGGGACAACGGCAATCATCGCAACGACATCGAGCATCAGTACCGCATCGCGTTTCGTGCCGCGCGTTCGTACGTGTGCCTGGCCAACGCGTACTTCTTTCCCGGCTACCGTCTGCTTCGCGACATGCGCCGCGCGGCGCGGCGCGGCGTACGCGTCGATCTCATCCTGCAGGGCGAGCCCGACATGCCGATCGTGCGCATTGCCGCGCGCATGCTGTACGAGCATCTGCTGCGTGCCGGCGTCCGCATCCACGAGTACTGCGAGCGTCCGCTGCACGCGAAGGTCGCGGTCGTCGACGACGAGTGGTCCACGGTGGGGTCGAGCAATCTCGACCCGCTCAGCCTTTCGCTGAACCTCGAGGCGAACCTGATGCTGCGCGACCGCGCCTTCGCGGTGGAATTGCGACAGCGCCTCGAGCGGTTGATCGCCGAACACTGCAAGCAGATGGAACCGGGCGTTGCGCGCAACTCCGGGCTGTGGCGCCTGGTGCCCACCTTCGCGGTCTTTCATGTGCTGCGCCGCTTCCCGAACTGGGCGACGTGGTTGCCGACGCACCAACCCCGCCTGAAGAGTGTCGGCATGCGGCCCGACGACCGCGAGCGTTCGATCGGCGCAGCGGCTGCGCAGGACGACCCCGTCGGCGGCGAGCGGGCGGCCGAAGAAGAACAGCGCGTGCTCCACTGATCTCGCCGATCGCCGGCAGGCGCGGGCACGCACCGTGCAGCGGCCGGGGCGTGCGCCGCCGGCGGCGCAGCGCCGAAGGAGGAGCGCGACTCATGGCCGAACAGCATTCTTCGCACACGTTGCGCGCGCAGCACCGGCATCGCCAGCCGGGCCGACAGCCCGAAATGGCGCCGGCGCCGCAGAGAGAACCGGCGGGCTGCGCCGGCAGCGACCGGTGGGCCGGCCGCTTGGCGATCGGCACCG
>JACDJC010000231.1_pt1 | contig 71613 bp, 64 predicted proteins | sample 7454191 | NCBI WGS metagenome assembly JACDJC01 (sample SAMN14253291, study PRJNA609438) | sludge metagenome | isolation source: sludge after 25d culture with pyrite and EDTA | collected 2018-12-20 | reverse complement strand
CTCAATGCTCGCTGATCTCAACATATTCGTCACAATCGTGCGACGCCAGAGCATCAAACAGGCCGCTAACGAACTCGGTGTCACAACATCCGCAATCAGCCATCGTTTGCGTAAACTCGAAGCCGATCTCGGCGTCCGCCTTCTCAATCGCACAAGCCGATCCATCAAACCAACCCTAGCCGGAAAAGCTTTCGCTGAACAGTTTGCAGCCTCTCAGGACGACTTTTGGGACAGGCTCTTAGAGGTCTGCGATGTTCCGCGTATCCCGATCGTTGAGTGAATACCTTAATTTAATATATTATAGTAAATACAAATATCTAGCAAGCAATACTTCGCGGATTGTAGTTTGACTTTTTATTATTCAGTATTGATGTCGTGCCAAGATGCACAAATAACTATTAAACTGGAGGGAAAGCTATGTTTCGTGAATTCTCCTGGTAAGTGATAGGCGACCGGAATACCCGGTCGCCTTTGCTTTGTGACGCTGTATTTCGTTGGCGGAGAGGAAAATGCAGCTTGTTGACCACCCGTTCGTGAAATTTGATCATCTGAAGCCAGTATACAACTTCACATATCCGTTGTTTCGGACAATTTCAGATAAATTCCGCGGTTATATAAATTATTCCAAGCTGATTGATTGTGACAAGGTTCCGCGGGCTCGAAGTGTTTCTCTTTATCTCCATGTTCCGTTCTGCGAAACTATCTGTTCATTTTGCCCCTTTCAAAAAGGCGCTTTTAAACATACCAGTCAAATCGACGATTATACTGACGCTCTTGTCAGAGAAATAAGTATCAAAGGTAATTTCGTTCGTTCATTGGGCGGACGTATCCGTACCATCTATATTGGCGGCGGTTCGCCATCTGTTTTAAGTATGGAGCCGTCCAGCTTGGCTCATCGACAAGTTCTTCGCTTGTTTAGTGACACAGTTTTGCGTGAATGTGGCTATGCTCCTTGCAATGGGCATTCTTATATCAGAGATGCAAACTGCGGATTGCTTAATCTGGCAGGTATTTGTTCAGCAGATAATTTCCGCTATCACAAGTATCTACATGGCTATCATGACGACTATGTTGTTGGGTTTGGGGCTTCTGCCCAATCTATATTAGGACCGCTCATTACGCGCGCCAATCCAAATCGTAGCGACTATATCGCAGATACCAGGGAACACGGTGCGCCGAAAGTACACTACAACTGGGCACCGACGCGACAGAGTGCATCCAAGGCTCTCTGCATGCGCCTTCCCTATAGCGGGTATGTCGCCAAGGAACGCATCGACTGGAGGAATGTAGATCCGTTTGTCAGAGAAAATTTGCGACATGTCATCAAAGCCGGTCTCGTCGTTGAAGATGAGCATTGCATGCAACTCACGCGGACAGGGTGGCAATGGTACTCCGGCTTGATGTTCTATCTGCTTCCTCAAGCCGACAGAGCTGTCTTGGATGATTACGTCGCGGAAATGTTGAACGCCCCGGCTGTACTGGATGGGGCGACAGAAGTGTTTACGGCAGCCTGACGGAGATAGCGATGCATGAGATATTGTCCCATCGGCATATTCGTTATTTCTGTCTGACTGTTGTTCTTCTCGCGTTTCTCAGCGGTGCCCTGCGCACTGCCATACCTTTGCTGGCAACAAAGTCGGGTTACGGCGTTTTGGGGGTAAGCTGGTCACAGGGGCTGTTCTCTTTGGCATGGCCCCTCTTCGGCATCGTCGCGGGCATTTTGCTGGACCGGAATGACAAGGTGGTGCTCGCGGTTCGCGCACTTGCACTCTTCATTGTCGTCCACCTCATTCTGTTCCTGATGTATGCGCTCCAATTCATTCCGGTTGAGCAGATTTTCGTCTACGCAATGATCGCTGGAATCATCGTGGTTTCAGCTGAAGCTTATATGCTAACGGTCCCACCGCTCATTATGGAGGGAGACCAGCTCACCGGCTTCTATTCCATTGTGCTATTTCTGGATTTCGGCTTTTCATACTTCATCGGACCCGTTGTGACCACCGCCGTTCTAACCTCAAGCCCGCAGAGTTTTTACCTGCTGATAATCGCCGTACTGATTGCCACAGTCTGGACAGTGCAACTGGCAACCCCGGAGCTTCCACCGATAAATAAATCAAGCATCACAATTAACTACATTATGGCGGGCTTCAGATTCATTTTTTCTAATCGACAGTTAACTTCGCTGACCGTTCTGACTTTCTTTCTTTCAGTTGTATTTGGAGCTTTTTTGACTTCTTTCGTGCTTTTCGTTACGGGCGATCAGTATCTCGGATTGGATGTCAGCCAGTATGGAATTATGTTCGGCGCATATGCTGTCGGATCGATGACTGGAGCCTTGTTTGTGCGACAACTTCTCGGTTCAACATCGGTACGGACCGCTGTGTTAGCTGACGGATTAGGCACTGTTGCCCTGCTGATCGTCCCGGCCTTCTGCAACAATGCTTTGCTTGTCTGGCTCACGACTTTTCTGGCGGGGGTAGGGCTTAGTCTTTGGTTCGTTGCCGTGACGGCTTTCAGGCAACGTCTGACGCCGAGGGATCTGCTTGGCCGAACCAATTCTGCATTTCGGGTTATCGGCTATGCCGGAATGCCGATTGGTAGCTTGCTGGTCGGTGTTCTGGGTTCACTTGCATCATTACAATTCGCAGCGATCATCATAGCGGGTCTGCTCTTGTTGGCTCTCGCGATAACGCTTCCCTTGATCTGGTCTGTGGATGTTGAGCCAGAATGCCAGGAACTCGAATTCTAGTGGATTGAATTTGGCGTTTGATACCCGTCCGATATTAATCTCGGTCAAACGTCAAATTCGAAAAAACCCATTAGATTGTACTCATCTTGGGTGATGAACGGCGAACAGTGTGTCGGATATGACGCAAAGCGTGGATACGACCGTTTTAAGCCATTTCCACTAACCAAAAGATTGCTAATATGACCTTGCAAGCATGGAGGGGCTCTATCCATGAAAGGTCTGGTAGATAAATCACCGCCTGGCGTCGGTGAAAACAATGATACTTCGCACCCTGCCGACGGGGCTCGTCAGCCGTCAGAACAAAAGCCGGGCGACGATGCGCCCATGGGCGCGGAGCAACTCGACTGGCTCGTCGCGATGATCAATCACGTGCCGGATTTCATCTATGCCAAGGACCTGCAAGGCCGGTTCCTGTTCGCCAATGAGGCGGTGGTTCGCAACAACGGCCTCTCGGACATCAAGGAACTGATTGGACTGACCGACTTCGATGTTCACGGCGAAGCTGCGATCATCGCTCGCATCTCCGAGATCGAAAAGCAGGTGATGGAGAGCGGCCAGCCAGATCTCGGCTATGAAGAGCGCGCCATGCGCGGAGGAGCCGATCGCTGGCTCATGATCTCGCGGGTGCCTTTGCGGGACAGAAGCGGCAATATCATCGGCGTCGTGGGCGTTTCCCGTGATATCTCCGTCAAGAAGCGAGCTGAACGCTTCATGCAGGTTCAGGCCCGTATTCTGGAAATGACGGTGAGCGCGGTCGCCATACCGGAATTTGTCGACCAGTTGACCCGGTTGCTGGAGGGGCTTGCGGCTGGCATTCATTGCGTTGCAATGGTTTCCGGCGAGACCAGTGACGATATTGTCATTTCTGCACCGTCGTTTCAGCCTTTGGCGAGCAATTTGAGGGACGGGTCTGAAACACTGTCTGCGACACGCCTTAAGGCGGCGCTGGAAGCTCTCGTTCCCGATAGCAAGACCATATTTGCTATTGATATTCCGTCTGCGGACGGTGAGGGGCATGGTGTTCTCGGCTTCGTGGTGGATGAAGAGGCTTCGGATGATCGCGGCCTTCGCGAGTTTTTGACCGCTGCCGCCGGGATGGCTGGCATCGCCATCGACCGACGCATCGCCGACGAGCGCATTCGTTATCTGGCTGAACACGATACGCTGACGGGACTGGCGAACAGGGCCTTTCTGGAACGAAAGCTTGAACGGATACTCGAACAGGCTGCCGCCCATTCTCAGCGGGTGGCTGTCGGTTTTCTTGATCTGGACCAGTTCAAGCCAGTCAACGACACACTTGGCCATGCCGCCGGAGACAAGCTCCTGCGGCAGATTGCCGGACGGATTGCGCTACTGCTGCGTGAGGGTGAGCTTGCCGGTCGCATGGGCGGGGATGAGTTCATTCTTGTCTTGCAGGCCGATGACGGGGATTTCTGCTCACGGCTGGATGAAATCAGGCGCAGGATCAGCGAGCCGGTCGAGCTTGATGGGATATTTCTGGAAGTCACCTGCAGTATCGGTGTTGCCTGTTTTCCGAGGCATGGCCGGTCGGTCACCGAACTGTTCGCGGCCGCAGATGCCGCCATGTATGATGCTAAAGCGAAGGGGCGTAACAGCGTCAGTATCTATTCCGATCAGATGTCGCGCGGCCATGCTTCGGGCGAGGACGGACAGGCTTAGCTACAGCATCACTTTCAGCCGATCCTGGCAGCCGATCCTGGCCCCCCGATCCTGGCCTTGACGAACACGTCGTAGCGCGTGCTTTTGCCGAGTATCTGATGAGAGGGTTTGCGCAGTCCGGCCATCGGCTCGGCACGCAATGGCCACTTCAACACCACGCGATTCTGCGCGGCTTCCAGCGCCACTTGCATCAGCCGTTCCGCATCCGGATCGGTACCAACGATCTCGCGGATCTGCCGCATTTCCTTCTTGACGAGCGCGCTGTTGCCGCGTGGAGGATGCATCGGGTCAACCAGCACGACCTGCGGCTTCAGTTCAGGCAGGAGCAGGCAGGAATCGCCCAGCAGAAGTGTCATGCGTGCGATGGTCTCGGCATAGCGACCGCCTTCTGCGGCTGCGCGTGCCAATCCTTCGGCGAGAAGACTATGCATCTTTTCGGAGCGCTCGATCAACGTTACCTTTGCACCCAGCGATGCCAGCAGAAAGGCATCGCGCCCGAGGCCCGCCGTCGCATCGACGATTTCCGGCATGACATCGCGGGTCAATCCGGCGGCCTTGGCGAGAGCCTGTCCGCGTCCTTCGCCGGAGCGAAACCGGTGGCCAACGGCGCCTCCGACGAAATCAACAACCAGTTCCGATGGTTCGATTTTCTGCGACATGGATGCTCTCAGAAGGGGCAGGGCGCGGTAAAGGTCACGGAGCGACCGTCGGGATGCCGGAAAGACAATTCTTCCGCGTGCAGCAGCAGGCGATCTGCGGCAGAAAGTGCTTCGCCTTCGGCGTAGAATTCATCGCCGAGGATCACGTGGCCGAGTGCCTTCATGTGTACCCGCAGCTGGTGCGTACGGCCTGTCAGCGGAAAAAGCCGCAGCCGGGTTGTGTTTTCGCCTCGATCCATAATCTGCCAGCGTGTCTGCGCGGGTTTGCCGTGATCGCAGTCGACACGATGGCGCGGCTTGTTGTCGGGATCAATCGCCAACGGCAGATCGATCAGCCCTTCGTCACCTTCGACACGCCCCCAGACCACCGCGACGTAGGACTTTTCCGTCGTCCGTGCCTCGAACTGCGAGGCGATGGCCGCATGTACCTTGCGGTTGAGCGACATCAGCACAAGGCCGGACGTGTCCTTGTCGAGACGATTAATCATCTGGGCTTGCGGAAACTTTTCCCGAACGCGCGTTGCGAGACTGTCCGACAATGCCGGGTGACGCCCCGGTACGGACAGCAAGCCGCCTGGCTTGTCGAGCACGAGAAAGCCTGGATCGCGATGAAGGATCGAGACATAGGGTTCGAGCGGCGGGTGATAGATAGGAGCAACGTCGGATGGCACAGTCATGATACGCTTCTAGCATGGTTTGCGTGATGCGGAGAAGCGTGCGCTCAATTCTGCAGCAGCAAAGGACAGACCATATGCGCCGGATGGCCGATTGTTTGTGCCGGGAAAATAAATGGCGGAGAGGGAGGGATTCGAACCCCCGATGGAGTTGCCCCCATGCCGCATTTCGAGTGCGGTGCTTTCAACCACTCAGCCACCTCTCCGCGTTATGCAGCACTGTAAAACGACCCTTGAAGAATCGCACAGTAAAGAGCATCAATAGCGAATGCCGAGCGTGCAGCGGCTCAATAACGGGCCAGCGCCGATTAGACAAGAGCTAATTTGCATTCCCTTGTGAAAATTCTTGACTTTTCTGCCGCTTCACACCTATAAGCACCAGACCTTAGGCGTGGGGTAATCCGCGCCTATTGTTTTGATTGCAGATTTCGGGCTTTACCGGGCTGCGATCAGGGGCCAAAAGCCCGCTCATCAACCGACTGATAAAAAGACGGCCCATCACTTCGACGCCAATGTCGTGGAAATGAGAGCCGGACCGAACAACCGAAAGGACAACAAATGTTCGCAGTCATCAAGACCGGTGGCAAGCAGTATCGCGTTGCCGCAAACGACCTCATCAAGGTCGAAAAAGTTGCTGGCGAAGCCGGTGACATCGTAGAATTCGCAGAAGTCCTGATGGTCGGCTCGACCATTGGTGCCCCGACCGTTGCCGGTGCTCTCGTCACCGCCGAAGTTGTCGAACAGGGCCGTGGCCGCAAGGTCATCGCGTTCAAGAAGCGCCGCCGTCAGAACTCGAAGCGCACCCGCGGTCATCGTCAGGAACTGACGACCATCCGTATCTCGGAGATCCTCACCGACGGCGCAAAGCCTTCCAAGAAGGCCGCCGAGAAGAAGGCTCCGAAGGCAGCGCCTAAGAAGGCAGCAGCCAAGGCCGAGTCGGCTGAGTAAGTAGAGAGATTAAAGGAGAACACCAATGGCACACAAAAAAGCTGGCGGTTCCTCGCGTAACGGTCGCGATTCAGAATCCAAACGCCTTGGCGTGAAGAAGTTCGGCGGCGAAGCTGTGCTCGCCGGCAACATCATCGTGCGTCAACGCGGCACGAAGTGGCATCCGGGCGCCAATGTTGGCCTCGGCAAGGACCACACGATTTTTGCAACCACGAACGGTTCTGTATCTTTCCGTACGAAAGCCAACGGCCGTACGTACGTATCGGTAGACCCGATCGCGGAAGCAGCAGAGTAAGCCGGGCACTCTCTAAAGCACCGGCGTCCCATCGGACCCGGTGCAAATGGCAGCCTAGCCAAAAGATCGAAGGGAAGATGGGGCCACCATCTTCCCTTTTTGCATCTGGAGGAACGAAAAATGGTTGTCGAAGTTCTGGAAGAAGATTGTTACGACGCAAGCAGTAGCGAAAGAAGAGACAGTTACACCGATCTGTCGCCCGGCCTGAAGCCCAGTTTGGCGACCAGTCTGGCTGATGATCTGAGCCCTGATCTGGCTTACGAATTAGACTGTCCTGTCCTCGTCACTGAAAGGCTGGTCCTGCGCCCGCCGCATGTCGAAGACGTGGATGCGATTTCCTATCTTGCCAATAACGCCCGCGTCTCCGGTATGCTTGCCCGCATGCCGCATCCATACACGCGTGAAAATGCCGTCGATTTTGTCGAGCGCGTGCGAAAAGGCGAGATGGGCAATTGCATCTACGCCATCACGCAAGCGGAAACTGGCATCTTTATGGGTTGCTGCGGCATCCATCCGCTAGATCGTGGCGGCGGGCTTGAAATCGGCTACTGGCTGGGCGAGCCCTATTGGGGGCACGGCTTTGCCACCGAGGCCGCCCACGCTCTGATCGATCTGGCTTTCCGCGCGACCGCTATCGAGCGGCTGCATGTCTCGTGCCATGCCAGCAATGGCGGCTCGCGCCGGGTGATCCACAAGTGCGGGTTCCAGTTCAGCAGCATGGGCATGGCGGATTCGCTTGCTGCAGGCAATGTGCCGGTCGAGCGCTATGTCCTTGATCGTCGCACCTGGATCGGGCTGAGAAGCTGGCAGTCATAAACAAAAGGTCCTGCGTGCCAAACCTCATAGGCCGCAGGACCAATAATAACGGGGAATGAAATGATGGATACTCACGCAATCGCACGCGAGAAGATCGTGGTGCGTGCGCTCGAAAAGGGCGATCTGCATCGTTATCGGGCTATAAGATTAAGCGCCTTGCAGCGTGCGCCAATGGCCTTCGGTTCGAGTTTCGAAGAAGAAAATGCCTATTCGGACAGCGTATTCGCGCGTCGTCTGGAACAGGTGGACGGCAATGTGGTTTTCGGTGCCTTCGACGGCGAAAGCCTGCTGGGAACGGCTGGCCTTTTCCGCCACGACCGCAAGTCCGAGCGCCATCGCGGGACGCTCTGGGGGGTCTATGTGGCCCCCGAAGCACGCGGGCTGGAACTCGGCAAGGCTCTCGTCAGTAAGGTCATCGATCATGCTGCAAAGCAGGTCCTCGTTCTGGATGCCAAGGTGGTGGCCACGAATGAAGCCGCCAAGCGCGTCTATTATGCGCTTGGTTTCAAGACTTACGGTGTCGAACCCAAGTCACTTTACGTGCAGGGCCAGTATCTGGATCAGGAATTGATCTATATCGATTTCACCGATCCGGTCTGGAAAGACAAACTCGGATGAAATCTGGCCTCCTCGACTGTTTGCAGGAGGCCGCTTTTGCTGTAATTGCAACACACCACATGCGGGCACACGCCCGCATGTAACGATATTCAGGGCGCCTGCCGCCCAAAAGCCCGCCAGAGTGCGGGCATCCAAGAAGGTTACGTTCAGATGAAGTTTCTCGATCAGGCAAAGATCTACATCCGCTCCGGCAATGGCGGTGCGGGGGCGGTTTCGTTCCGCCGCGAGAAATTTCTCGAATTCGGCGGTCCTGACGGCGGTGACGGCGGACGCGGCGGCGATGTCTGGGTCGAGGCTGTAAATGGTCTCAACACGCTGATCGACTATCGCTATCAGCAGCATTTCCGGGCCAAGACCGGCATGCATGGCATGGGTCGCAACATGACAGGCGGCAAGGGCGACGACGTTATTCTCAAGGTGCCGGTCGGCACGCAGATTTTCGAGGAAGACGACGAAACGCTGATCTGCGACATCACCGAAATCGGCCAGCGCTACCGGCTGGCCAAGGGCGGCAATGGCGGCTTCGGCAATCTGCATTTCACGACCTCGACCAATCGCGCACCGCGCCGCGCCAATCTCGGACAGGATGGCATCGAACGCACCATCTGGCTGCGCCTGAAGCTGATCGCCGATGCTGGTCTGGTCGGTCTGCCCAATGCCGGAAAGTCAACCTTCCTTGCAAGCGTGACAGCGGCCAAGCCGAAGATTGCCGATTATCCATTCACCACGCTGCATCCCAATCTTGGCGTCGCGCGTGTGGACGGTCGCGAATTCGTCATCGCCGATATTCCGGGACTGATCGAAGGTGCGAGCGAGGGTGTCGGCCTTGGTGACCGTTTCCTCGGCCATGTCGAGCGCACGCGCGTTCTGCTGCATCTGGTTTCGGCGCAGGAAGAGGATGTTGCCAAGGCCTATCAGGTCATTCGCGGCGAACTTGAAGCGTATGAGCACGGGCTTGCCGACAAGCCGGAAATTGTTGCGCTGTCGCAGATCGATACGCTTGATCCTGAAGCGCGCAAGGCCAAGGTCAAGGCGCTGAAAAAGGCATGCGGGCGCGACCCGCTGCTGCTTTCAGCCGTCAGTCATGAAGGTCTGAACGATGCTCTTCGCCAACTCGCAAGCGTCATCGATCAGAGCCGCGCCGCAGAGGCCGGCACGGCGGAAGCCGAAGAATAAGCGTCGGATTTTATTTGGGCGCGCATCTTGTCCGAAAACCGTTTCACACTTTTCGGGATGCGCTTTGGATGCGGCGAGGGGAATGAAGGCATGCTGAAGAAACTGAAAGACTATCGCCGCATCGTTGTCAAAATCGGGTCCGCCCTTCTGGTGGATCGGGCAACCGGTCTCAAGCGGGACTGGCTGGAAAGCCTCGGGCAGGACATTGCCGCTCTTCATCATGCGGGCGTCGAAGTTCTGGTGGTTTCTTCCGGTGCTATTGCACTTGGACGCACGGTTCTGGGGTTACCAAAGAAGGCGCTGAAGCTTGAGGAAAGTCAGGCTGCCGCCGCTGCAGGCCAGATCGCGCTCGCCAAGGCTTATGCCGATGTGCTCGGCGGCCATTCCATCCGTTCAGGCCAGATTCTCGTCACGCTTTCCGATACCGAGGAGCGCCGCCGCTATCTCAATGCGCGCGCGACCATCGAGATGCTGTTGAAGCTGAAGGCCGTGCCGGTCATCAACGAGAACGATACGGTGGCGACCACCGAAATCCGCTATGGTGACAATGATCGTCTGGCCGCACGTGTGGCGACCATGATGGGCGCGGACCTGCTGGTCCTGCTGTCGGATATTGACGGGCTTTATACGGCCCCGCCGCATAAGAACCCGGATGCTGCGTTTCTGCCTCTGGTCGAAACCATCACGCCGCAGATCGAGGCCATGGCCGGAGCAGCGGCGTCGGAACTGTCGCGCGGCGGCATGAAGACGAAGCTCGACGCAGGCAAGATCGCCAATGCGGCAGGGACCGCGATGATTATCACATCGGGTACGCGTTTGGGCCCGCTTTCGGCAATCGATCGTGGGGAGCGCGCAACGTTGTTTGAACCGGCGCGTGCGCCGGTCAATGCCTGGAAAACCTGGATTTCCGGTAATCTTGAACCGGCTGGCCGTTTGACGGTGGATGCCGGTGCGGCCAAGGCGCTGAAATCCGGCAAGTCGCTTTTGCCAGCGGGCGTGAAGGAAATCGACGGCCAGTTCGAGCGCGGCGATACGGTTGCTGTGATGAACGAGGACGGGCGCGAAATCGCGCGCGGACTGATCGCTTATGATGCCGAGGACGCGCGCAAGATCGCAGGCCATAAAAGCGATGAGATCAGTGAAATTCTTGGCTATGATGCTCGCGCGGCGATGATCCATCGCAATGATCTGGTTGTGCGTGCTGCCAGCAATACGGAAGCTGCATAAAGGGGGAAGAGGATGTTGAACAAAGTGGACGCCGAAACTGACATTGCAGCCATCATGGCAAAGGTTGGCCGTAAAGCTCGGCAGGCAGCGGCTCCGCTTTCCATCGCTTCGCCTCAACAGAAAAACAAAGCTTTGCTTGCCGCCGCCGATGCGATGCTTGAAGCGCTTGGCGACATTCTTGCAGCCAACAGGCTTGATCTGGCCAATGCGGAAAAGAACGGCATGGCAGCCTCTTTTGTTGACCGCCTGACGCTCGATGACGGCCGGATCAATGCGATTGCTGACGGTATCCGCGCCATTGCCGCCCTGCCTGATCCGGTAGGGGAAGTGATTGCCGAATGGGACCGTCCGAATGGCCTCCATATCGAGCGCGTGCGCACGCCGCTTGGTGTGATCGGCGTCATTTACGAAAGCCGCCCCAATGTGACCGCCGACGCCGGTGCATTGTGTCTTAAGGCTGGCAATGCCGTCATTTTGCGTGGCGGCTCGGATTCGGCACATTCGTCGGCTGCCATTCATAAAGCGCTGGTCAGGGGGCTTGAAGCTGCCAACTTGCCAGCCGATGCGATCCAGATCGTGCCGGTGACAGACCGTGCCGCTGTTGGCGAGATGCTGAAAGGTCTGGACGGTGCGATTGACGTGATCGTGCCGCGTGGTGGGAAAAGCCTTGTTGCGCGGGTTCAGTCGGAAGCGCGGGTGCCGGTCTTCGCGCATCTGGAAGGCATTTGCCATCTTTATATCGACAAGTCGGCCGATCTCGACATGGCCCGCAAGATTGCAGTCGATGCCAAGATGCGGCGCACCGGCATTTGCGGCGCGGCGGAAACGCTTCTGGTGGATCGTGCTGCGGCTTTGACCCATCTGGCGCCGATCCTTGAAGATTTGTCCGCCAAAGGCTGTGAAATTCGCGGGAACACGGATGTGCTGGCGTTCTATCCGGCGGCAAAGCCTGCAACCGAAGAGGACTGGTCGACCGAATATCTCGATGCGATCATTTCCGTTGCGCTGGTTGACGGCATTTCGGGCGCGATTGAACACATCAACCGCTATTCCTCGCATCACACCGAAGCTATCGTGACGCAGGATGCGGCAGCGGTTGCGCGGTTCTTCAACGAGATCGACTCGGCCATTCTCCTGCACAATGCCTCGACGCAATTTGCCGATGGCGGTGAGTTCGGCATGGGGGCGGAAATCGGCATCGCTACCGGCAAGATGCATGCGCGCGGGCCGGTTGGCGTGGAGCAGCTCACCTCGTTCAAATATCGTGTGCGCGGTGACGGGCAGATTCGTGGTTAGATTTGGCATGATCTTATCTGATCGAAGCGGGAGCAGAAATCAGTCCAGCGGACTGATTTTCCCGCGTAGGCGGTTCCCACTTTTCGGGATCATTCCCTGATGAAATTCGGCTTCGGGCTTTCCGCATTGAAGGAGCAATATCCTGGTGTCGATGCGCATTATCTGCGCATGCCATATGTCGAGAAGGGTATGGCGGTCGGGCTGTTCGGCGGCTCGTTCAATCCGCCGCATGGCGGGCACGCACTGGTGGCGGAAATTGCCATCCGGCGGCTCAAGCTCGACCAGCTCTGGTGGATGGTGACGCCCGGCAATCCGCTGAAGGACAGTCGCGAACTGGCACCGCTTGCCGACCGGTTGAAGCTGAGCGAGGAGATTGCATCCGACCCGCGCATCAAGGTGACGGCCCTCGAAGCGGCGTTCAATGTGCGTTATACGGCGGATACTCTCGCGCTTATCCGCGATGCCAATCCCGGCGTCCATTTTGTCTGGGTGATGGGCGCGGACAATCTTGCCTCTTTCCACCGCTGGCAGCGCTGGCGCGAGATTGCGCAGAACTTTCCGATTGCGGTTATCGACCGTCCGGGTTCGACGCTGGCTCATCTGTCGTCACGCATGGCACAGACATTCTCCGACAGCCGTGTCGATGAACAATATGCGCCGATACTGGCGCGTCGCACACCTCCGGCCTGGACCTTCATCCATGGACCGCGTTCGTCGCTCTCATCCAGCGCGATACGCAAATCCCGTACTTGATCTTGATGCTTTCATGACGATTTCGACAAGATATATGCAAAACGGGCGAATAAACTGAAAAAGTGAACGGTTTGGAAAAGCCGATACTCTTGAAACAAAACAGGGACTCTGCCTATTTTAGGGAGTGTGGTGCTTATAACTGCCACACGGCGTTGTTCTGCTGAGAAAGGGAATACACTGAGAACAGCAATTGAGAAGAAGGCTCATCACGCGCCTTCAACGGTCAGGATGGACGAGTCCAATCTCGTGTCCCAGACCTTCGACGCGGCCTTGGCCAGTCTCGAAAACTCCAAGGCAGAATCCATCATCCCCATCGACATTCGCGGAAGATCAACGATCGGCGATTATATGATCGTCGCGTCGGGCCGTTCGCATCGCCATGTGACGGCGGTTGCCGACCATCTCCTGCAGGCCCTGCGTGAAGCAGGCTGCAAGGATATACGGGTCGAAGGTCTCGAGAGTGGCGACTGGGTTCTCATCGACACCGGCGACATCATCGTCCATGTCTTCCGACCGGAAGTCCGTGATTTCTACAATCTCGAGAAGATCTGGCTCGACGAGGGTTTCGACGCGTTCGACACCGAACCTGCGCCGGGATTGGTGCACTAATTCGATGAATTGAGAGCGTCATGCGTGTGAGTGTTTTTGCCGTGGGCCGGATGAAAGCCGGCCCCGAACGGGAGCTGGTCGAGCGCTATTTCGATCGATTTTCGAAAGCTGGACCGCCATTGGGGCTTGAATTCGCCGGTGTGAGCGAAATTCCCGAAAGCCGGGGCCAGACGGCAGAGTTGCGCAAGGCCGAAGAGGCCCAACGCATCTATGAAGCTCTCGATAATGGAGCTGCCTTGATCCTGCTCGACGAGCGCGGCAAGGCGCTCGGATCGGAAGATTTTGCGGATCGCATCGGGCGGATGCGGGACGACGGCAAGCGCCAGCTCATCGTCGCCATTGGCGGGCCGGACGGCCACGATCCGGCATTGCGATCACGCGCCGACCTCGTTCTAGCGCTGGGCGAATTGACCTGGCCGCATCAGATCGCCCGCATCCTGATTGCCGAACAGCTTTATCGCGCCGCCACCATTCTGGCAGGCCATCCCTATCATCGGTCTTGAAATGCGTAATGCAGGCGTATGCAGCCGCGGTCAAGCGTCTTGGCGCTGAGGAGAACAGGGCTCGCCTTGAAGCCGGTTGCAGGAAATAGCGGTATGCCGCCGCCAATGAGTTCGGGGATGAGGTAGATTTCGATCTCGTCCAGCGCGCCGCGTTCCAGAAATGCCATTTGCAATTGCCCGCCGCCGAGCATCCAGACATCGCCATCGTCGAATGCCCGTAATTCGGTGATCAGCGCATCCACATCCTGACGTATTTCGAGCGGTCCCTTCGGGGTCTCGATCGGCCTTGACGTGACGACGATGGCTCTCTGGTCGCCATAGGCCCAGGGCGCATCGCTTTCGGCGATGAAGTCATAGGTTCCCCGGCCCATGACAACAGTGCGTATTCCTTTGATGAAGGTGCGGTAATCGTGCTCCCCCATATCTCCGCCGCTATATTTGAACAGCCAGTCTAGGTTTCCGTTCTCGGCGGCAATAAATCCGTCGAGACTGGCGGCAATGTAGCCGACAATCCTTGCCATGATGAACTCTCCTGTTGATTTATAAATAAATATACGTTTATATATCCTGTATGGCAAGAACCAAATCCGTGCCCGATGAGGCAGTGCTCGACCGATTGATGGCTGTTGTGGCGGAAGAAGGTCCCGACGGGCTTACCTTTGCGCGGGCTGCAAAGGCTGCTGGGCTTTCGGCTGCGACGCTCGTCCAGCGTTACGGCAGCAGTCAATCCATGCTTGAGGCGGTGCTGTTACGGGCGTGGGATCAGCTCGATGCGGCAACGCGTACTGCCGATGAAAATGCAGCCCTCACCCCGCAAGGCGCGATAGATCTGCTGATGGCGCTTATGCCCCCCGACACCGCGGATTATAACGCCAAAGATGGTTTGCTTCTTCTGCGCGAGGACATCCGAAACCCGGTCTTGCGGGCACGGGGTGCCGCTTGGGGCCTATATCTGGCAGGTGCGTTGGGGCGACGACTTTCCGGCGATGCGGCAAAAGCTGAACGCCTTGGCTGGCAGATGGCAAGCATCTGGCAAGGCGCGCATATCTGGTGGGCTTTCACGCGCTCCGAGCCGCCGGAGATTGCAATCCGGCGGGCACTGATGGAATGGGTGGAGACGTCGCGGTGCGCAGGCTCGCTGGATCACCATTCGTAATACGGTTCATTTCCTTGACAATACGCTGAAATCTTAGGATTGCTCCCGGCACGAAATGCATTTGGTTGGGCATAATGCATTGTTTTATTAGAATGAACTAAAGTGCTTGGGGGAAAATTGAACAGGCCTACGATTATATCGCTATCGACTATTCCGCCGCGTTTTGATCTTTTGAAGCCAACGCTGTTGTCGCTTCTGTCGCAAAGGCTGAAAGCCGAGGAAATCCGCCTCTATATACCGCACAAGTACAGGCGGTTTCCCGATTGGGATGGGCGCTTGCCTGAAGTGCCAGCCGGCATAAAAATTGTCCGTTGCGAGGAAGATCTCGGACCTGCCACCAAGGTTCTGCCAGCGGCCCGCGATCTCAAGGGGCGGGACGTGGATATTCTGTTCTGCGACGACGACAAGATTTACGATGCCAATTGGCACCAGCGTTTCAAGACGGAAGCCGCGTGCAAGCCGGGCCATTGCATTATCGAGGTCGGGGAAACATTTCCCGATATTGCCGATGCAGGCAGGTCCGCCGACCGGCTCCCGCGCAGCCGCTGGAAGCCCAAGGACTACAAGTATAGAATGAAACGCGTCGCGTCCCTGTTTCTGCATAAGCCGGACCGCAGCATGCCCGGTTATGCCGACCAGATTTCCGGCTTTGCCGGTGTGCTTGTTCATCCTGAATGGTTCGATGAGTTGTTCTACGATATTCCCGACATCATGTGGACCGTGGACGACCCCTGGATCTCCGGCCATCTTGAAAGACGCGGCATTCCGATATGGGTGATCGGGCAGAACTGCCGTCGTGCCGAAGGCAAGGGAAGCGGGGTGAGCGCTCTCCTGAACCATGTCGAGGACGGGCAGGGTCGCGTGCACGCCGACCTGTTGGTGATCGACTATTTCCGACAGCACTACGGCATCTGGAAAAAAACCGAAAAGATCGACGAAAAAGCGGCGCTACGCACCACATCGATGCGCGAAATGATGCGGCGCAGAAAAGCAGAACTCGGCCTGATCGATTCATAGGGACGGATGCGGAGGGGCCTGCTGACTGCAGTTGCCAATCTGGTTGACGCTTGGAGGAGCGGCGGCGCCGGGTTCGGCATTGCAGTCGACGGGTTTATGGTTGATGGTTCGTTAACAGGTTCGGGCTAGTTTCGGCTCTGAATTTGGCCTTGTTTCGTCCTGATAGAACACGCATGAGTCCTGTACGCTTTTTCAAAAGACCACGATTGCTTGTTTTCGCGCAGGCTGGCCTCGTTTTGGCTGGCGTGTTCGCCTGCGCGCCGTCGGTTCTTGCGCAGGAAGCCTTGCAGCAGCAGCGCGATCAGGCGGCGAGCGAATATGAAAAGCTCAGCAGCGAACTCACCGTCACAGGTGACAAGCTGAAACAGCTTGAAGACGAGGTGGCCGGGCTCAAAAAGGACCAGGCCACCATTACCGCAGCGCTGATCCAGTCGGCCAAGACCGACAAGAAGCTGCAGCAGGATATTGCCGACATTGCCGACAAGCTGGTTTCGCTGCGGGAGCAGGAAGACGGCATTCGCTCGTCGCTGCGCGCAAGGCGCGGCGTTCTGGCGGAAGTGCTGGCCGCCTTGCAGCGCATGGGGCTGAACCCGCCGCCCGCCATTCTGGTTCGGCCCGACGATGCGCTTGCTTCGGTGCGCAGCGCCGTGCTTCTGGGCGCTGTCGTGCCCGAAATGCGCGAGCAGGTGGAAGAACTGACCGGCGATCTGAAGGATATGCAGCGGGTCACCGCTTCCATCACCGAAGAACAGGAAAAGCTGAAGACGACGCGCACCGTTCAGGCCGAAGAGCAGAAACGGCAATCACTTCTTCTTGAGGAGAAGAAGAAATTGCAGTCGCAATCGGAACAGGAAATCGACGCGCAGCGCGCACGTTCGGAAGAACTGGCGGCCAAGGCAGGCAGCCTGAAAGACCTTATCGACGGGCTCGACAAGCAGATGGCAGGCGTGCGCGATGCAGCCGAAGCAGCCCGCAAGGCCGAGGCGGATCGCCTTGCAGCAGCAAGGGAAAAGGCCGGTGAATCGACGCCGGACGACACGCATCTGCGAGCCCATATCGATTTTGCCTCGCTACAGGGCAAGCTTGCTCTGCCTGCGGCTGGCAAGACCATGCGCCGCTTCGGCGACAAGGATGGCGTCGGCGGCAGCATGATGGGGCAGATTGTCGAAACCTTGCCTTCTGCCACGATTACGTCACCTTCCGATGGCGTGATACTTTATGCGGGCACTTTCCGTTCTTACGGGCAGCTCTTGATACTCGACGCGGGCAATGGATATCATGTCGTAATGGCTGGCATGGGTCGAATCGACGTATCGCAAGGCCAATTTGTACTTGCTGGAGAGCCGGTCGGCGCAATGGGAGAAAAACTTCTGGCAAGTGTTGCACCGATAGAGGTGGGCAATGGTGCGCCATTGCTTTACATTGAATTTCGAAAGGATGGAAAACCCGTCGATCCCGCCCCTTGGTGGACCGAACGGCTTTCTGGAAGGACGTGAAAATGATACGTAAACTATCGCTGCTGTTCGCCGGGGCCCTTCTGGGGGCGTCAGCCATGGTGATGGTCCAGGGCGCGCCGGCTTCCACCGCTTTTGCGGCAGGGAAAGATAGCGATGTCTACAAGGAACTGGCCCTTTTCGGCGATATTTTCGAACGGGTGCGCGCGCAATATGTGACGCCGCCGGACGACAAGAAGCTGACCGAAAGTGCGATCAACGGCATGTTGACCTCGCTCGATCCCCATTCCTCCTATCTTAACCCGGAAGCCGCGCAGGACATGCGCGTGCAGACCAAGGGTGAGTTCGGCGGTCTCGGCATCGAAGTGACGATGGACAACGATCTCGTGAAGGTCATTGCGCCGATTGACGATACGCCTGCTTCCAAGGCCGGCGTGCTGGCAGGCGATCTCATCACCAAGATTGACGGGCAGGAAGTTCGCGGGCTGACGCTGACCGATGCGGTCGACAAGATGCGCGGTGAAATCGGTTCGCCTATCGAGCTGACCATCCAGCGCCAGGGCGTCGACAAGCCGATCACGCTGAAGATCGCACGCGCCGTCATCAAGGTGAAGGCCGTCCGCTATCGCGTCGAGAATGACATCGGTTATCTGCGCGTCATCTCGTTCACCGAACAGACATCCGAAGACCTCAAGAAGGCGATCAAGGATATTCAGGACAAGATTCCTGCCGAAAAGCTCAAGGGCTTCGTGCTGGATCTTCGCCTCAATCCGGGCGGTCTGCTTGATCAGGCTGTTGCCGTTTCCGATGCCTTCCTCGACAAGGGTGAAGTCGTCTCGACCCGTGGTCGCGATCCGCAGGATGTGACCCGCTTCGATGCACGCAAGGGCGACCTGACTGACGGCAAGCCGGTCATCGTTCTCATCAATGGCGGTTCGGCCAGCGCGTCGGAAATCGTTGCCGGTGCGCTTCAGGATCATCGCCGCGCCACCGTGCTCGGCACGCAGTCCTTCGGCAAGGGCTCGGTGCAGACGATCATTCCGCTTGGCGAAAACGGTTCGCTGCGTCTGACGACGGCGCTTTATTACACGCCGTCGGGCAAGTCGATCCAGGGCAAGGGCATCACGCCTGACATCAAGGTCGATCAGCCTTTGCCGCCGGAACTGAAGGGTGAGGACGTCGTTCGCGGCGAATCCGAACTCAAGGGCCACATCAAGGGCAATGCCGAGGATGACAATGGCTCCGGTTCGTCGGCTTATGTCCCGGCTGATCCGAAGGACGACATCCAGCTCAACGAAGCCTTCAAGCTCCTGCGTGGTGAGGTGGCCAATGCTGCATTCCCGCCGGATCCGAAGAAGGGCGTGTTGAACTGATCGCTCCATGCTGGATCTGAACAGCCCGTTAGGACTGGATAAGAAACCGCAAAAGCGCGGGGGCTCACGCTCCCGCGCTTTTCGTTCGTTCATGACAGGCCTCGTCATTTTAGGTGGACTTGGTCTCGCCGGTGGCGCGGTGTTCGCCATCTGGCAGAGCAATCAGGCGGCCTTTCGCAAAACCGAAACCGCCGCCGTGGAGCCGACGCAAATTGAAGCGCCAGTCGCCAACAAGACTGAAGCCAAGCCCGTAACCGGCAATACGCCGCCGCCCGGCAGTGCGCTGCGCGGGGCAAGCGGACAGCCGGGGCCTGCCATCATCAAGGTCACGCCGGACATGCCACCCGGTATGCCAGGTGCCACCACCGGTATGGCGGAAGGCAATGTGGTCGTGGTGCAGAATACGCATCAATCCGGACAGGATAAGCGTGTCGCCCATCTGCCGGAACAGGCGCTGGTCGAGCAAAGCCCCACCGGCCCGCTGCCGGTGCGCGGAGCGGACGGACTGCGCCCGATGGATGCCTATGCAGCGGGATGGTCTGGCGCGCGTGGCGCGCGGATTGCACTCGTCATTGGTGGTCTTGGGCTGTCACAGACTGGCAGCATGGAGGCGGTCGACAAGCTTCCGCCGGAAGTCACGCTCGGATTTGCGCCGCAGGGCAACAGTTTGCAGCGCTGGATGCAGGCGGCCCGGCAAAACGGTCATGAACTTGTGCTGCAATTGCCGATGGAGCCTTTCGACTATCCGCGCGTCAATCCCGGTCGCAATACGCTGACGGTGGATGATGGGGCCAGCAAGAATCAGGCTTCCTTGCTGTGGGCGCTGTCGCGGATGACGAATTATGCCGGTGTGATGAATTATATGGGTGCGCGTTTTACATCCGAGGCAGGCGCCTTTTCGCCGGTGCTGGGCGAGATCGGAAAGCGCGGCCTTTATTATCTCGATGACGGCACCTCGGCGCGCAGTCAGGCTGACCGGATTGCGGGAAGCGATGCGGTGCCTTTCGCGGCGGCGGATATTCTGATCGATGCAGCGCAGGAGCGCGGTGCGATCCTCGATCGTCTCGATGAACTGGAGCGGACCGCGCGCGCCAATGGCAGCGCCATCGGCACCGGCTCGGCCTTTGCGGTGACCGTCGATGCAGTTGCCCAATGGGCCAATGAGGTCAAGAAGCGCGGCATTGAAATCGTGCCGGTTTCGGCGCTGGTCCGCGATCCCGAACGGCAGTAGAGTATTTCCAGTTTGAACTGAATCGTTGGAAATACTCTATCTCTTTGTTTTTACGCATTATCCTACACAAAACCGCTTCGCACTTTTGCTGGAAATGCTATAAGTTTGCATATCATGGAGAATGTCATGTCGAAGCACAAAGGTCCTGTCGATCCTGAAAGCCTGCCTTATCGCCCCTGTGTTGGACTGATGGTGCTGAACAAGGCCGGTCTGGTCTGGGCTGGCCGTCGTATCGTCATTCCGGGCGACGAGATGGATGGCGCGACCCTGCTCTGGCAGATGCCGCAGGGCGGTATCGACAAGGGCGAGGAGCCGCTCGAGGCGGCTATCCGCGAACTTTACGAGGAAACCGGCATGAAGTCGGTTTCGCTGCTTGAGGAAGCGTCGGACTGGATCAATTACGACCTGCCGCCGCATCTGGTCGGCCAGGCGCTCAAGGGCAAGTATCGCGGCCAGACGCAGAAGTGGTTTGCCTATCGTTTCGAGGGCGACGAGAGCGAAATCGCCATCAACCCGCCGCCCGGCGGACACACCGCCGAGTTCGACCGCTGGGAATGGAAGCCGATGGTCGAGCTGCCGGAACTGATCGTTCCCTTCAAGCGCAAGGTTTACGAGGAAGTTGTCGCGGCTTTCCGGCATCTGGTAGCCTGATTTAACGGGGGAGGCGCCGGCACCCCCTTGTGCCGTCGCTCAACATATAGTCAACTCGCTTCAGGCGCACCGGATGGTTGCGTTTTGAGAGGGAGAAAAACGCATGGATGTTGGAAGTCTTCTCGTATTTCTTTTCGTCGGTCTTATCGCCGGTTGGCTGGCGGGCAAGGTCGTGCAGGGTGGCGGTTTCGGCCTGATCGGCAATATCATCGTCGGCGTGATCGGCGCATTCTTTGCAGGCTGGTTGCTGCCGCGTCTCGGATTTTCCGTTGGTGGAGGGATGATTGCCTCGATCGTCAACGCCTTTATCGGCGCGGCCATCCTCCTGATTATCCTGCGCATCGTCAAACGCGCCTGACTTGTAAATATTCTTCTGAACAGGCCCGGCTTCCCGCAAGCCGGGTTTCTGCATTCCCAAGTTCAATCCCATGACACCGAATTCCAAACTTTCGCTCGGTCTTGTTCTCACTGCATCAGCCGGTTTCGTCGATGCGATTGCTTTCCTGCAACTGGGCGGTTTCTTCGCATCCTTCATGAGCGGCAACACCACGCAGCTTGGTGTTGCACTCGCGGGACAGCCCGGCGTGCAGGGCGAAGTGCTGGTCTGGTTTCCCGCGATCCTGATCGTGCTGTTCTTTTCCGGCGCCTTCTTCGGCACGCTTGCAGTGCGCGCTTACGGGCGATGGGGCAGTCTCTATGTGATGGCGAGCGTGGTGGCGATCCTGCTGCTGGTCGGCGTGCTGCGGCGCGAGGGTGCATTGCTGGTCCAGCCGGTGCTGCTGCTTGCCGCAGCCATGGGCGCGCAGAATGCTGCGGTGCAGCCTATCGGGGCTGCGCGTCTCGGCGTGACCTATGTGACCGGCACGCTTTTCAACGCTGCCGCCGATCTTGCCTGTTCGCTGCGCGGTGAAACGCCGAAATGGCGCTGGCTGCAGCATGTGGCGGTCTGGCTGTCCCTGATGCTGGGCGCTGTCGGCGGCGGTCTCGGTCACTATTTCATCGGCCTCGACGCCTTGTTCGTTCCGGCTGCGATGATCGTCGGCGTCATGGTTGCCTATATGCGGCTTAATTGAAGAGCGATTTCTCGCTTTCCACCAGTTCAGAAATCAGCGCCGATATGGCGGTGACGCGCCGCAATGTGCGGGCGGATTCGTGATAAGCGAGCCAGTAGGCGCGGCGGATCACCTGGTCCGGCAGAATGGGCACGAGATCGGGATCGGCGCGGGCGATGAAGGCGTGCAATATGCCGATGCCTGCACCAGCCCGCACGGCCTCGACCTGCCCAAGCGCGCTCGACACTTCGAAGGCCGGTTTCCAGTCGCGGCTGATTTCCGGCGCATAGGCCAGCGACGGGTTGATGACGAGATCTTCCACATAGCCGATGAGCCGGTGCCGGGCGAGATCGTCGGTGTTTTCCGGCGTGCCGTTCGCCTCCAGATAGCTGCGATGCGCATAGAGACCAAGCGTATAATCGACGAGCCTGCGCGCGATCAGCCTGCCTTGTTCCGGACGTTCGACCGTAATCGCGATATCGGCTTCGCGGCGTGACAGCGAAAACGAGCGCGGCACCGGCACAAGCTGGATGGTCAGGTCTGGATATTTCTGTGTCAGCCGCGCCAGCCGGGGCGCCAGGAAATTCACGCCGAACCCGTCTGGCGCCCCGATACGCACCGTGCCGGATACCGCAATATCCGCATTGCCGACATGCGAGCGGGCGGAAAGCATTTCGGCTTCCATGCGTTCGGCGGCAAGCAGAAACTCTTCGCCTGCCTGTGTCAGCGTCGAACCGTTGGTGCGGCGGGTCAAAAGCGTGGTGGACAGCGCCGTTTCAAGCGCGGTGAGCCGTCTGGCAACCGTGGTGTGGTTCAGGCCGAGCCTTTTGGCCGCGCCCAGAATCTGGCCAGAGCGCGCAACAGCGAGAAAAATCCGAATATCGTCCCAGTTCATGATGTTCTCTATCCATGCATGATCTTGCCCGAAAGCCGCTCCGCACTTTTCAGGATCATGGTCTTTTGCTTGAACATGATCTTGTCCGAAAACCGTTTCACACTTTTCGGGATCATGTTTCCAATTACTATAAAATTTGCACAACGGATACGCTTTTCATCGCCTTGCAATCACGAATTTGCAGAGTCAAGATAATGTCAACGATGGGAGCCGCGTGGCTCCTCAAAGCGATCATCAGGGAGGTTCTTCGATGCGCAATATCGGACATTTCATCGGCGGCAAGCATGTGGCAGGCAAGAGCGGCCGCACGGCGGACGTTTTCCAGCCGCTCGACGGCTCGGTGCAGGGCAAGGTGGCGCTCGCCACCAAGGAAGAAGTGCGCGCGGCGGTCGAAAACGCCAAGGCGGCACAGCCAGCCTGGGCAGCGACCAACCCGCAGCGCCGCGTCCGCATCCTGCGCAAGTTCATCGAACTCGTCGAAGCTGAATATGACAGCCTGGCCGAATTGCTGGCCCGCGAACACGGCAAGACCATTGCCGACGCCAAGGGCGACATCCAGCGCGGCCTCGAAGTGGTGGAAGTCTGCCTCGGTGCGGCTCACATGCTGAAAGGTGAGTTCACCGATAACGCCGGTACGAACATCGACACCTATTCGATGCGCCAGCCGCTCGGCGTCGTTGCAGGCATTACGCCATTCAACTTCCCGGCCATGATCCCGCTCTGGAAGGCCGGTCCGGCGATTGCCTGCGGCAATGCCTTCATCCTGAAGCCGTCCGAACGCGATCCGGGCGTACCGATGCGCCTTGCCGAACTGTTCATGGAAGCCGGTCTTCCGGCAGGCATTTTCAACGTCGTCAATGGCGACAAGGAATCGGTCGATGCGCTGCTCGACGATCCTGACGTCCAGGCCATCGGCTTTGTCGGCTCCACGCCGATTGCCCAGTACATCTATGGCCGCGGCTGCTCGAACGGCAAGCGCGTGCAGTGCTTCGGCGGTGCGAAGAACCACCTTCTCATCATGCCGGATGCCGACATGGACCAGACCGTCGATGCGCTGATCGGTGCGGGCTACGGTTCGGCTGGCGAACGCTGCATGGCGATCTCGGTTGCGGTTCCGGTCGGTGAAGACACTGCCAATCGTCTGATGGAAAAGCTCATTCCACGTGTTGAATCGCTGAAGATCGGCACCTCCACCGACAATTCCGCCGATTACGGCCCGCTGGTCACCAAGGCTGCACTCGACCGCGTGCGCGGCTATGTGGATCTGGGTGTTGAAGAAGGTGCGAAGCTGGTCGTCGATGGCCGCAACTTCAAGATGCAGGGCTATGAAGATGGCTTCTACATGGGTGGCTGCCTGTTCGACAACGTGACCAAGGACATGCGCATCTACAAGGAAGAAATCTTCGGTCCGGTTCTCTCGGTCGTACGTGCCAAGAACTACGAGGAAGCGCTGGCTCTGCCGAATGATCATGAATATGGCAACGGCGTTGCGATCTTCACCCGTGACGGTGATGCAGCCCGCGATTTCGCCAGCCGCGTGCAGGTCGGCATGGTCGGCATCAATGTGCCGATCCCGGTTCCGATCGCTTATTACACCTTCGGTGGCTGGAAGGCTTCCGGCTTCGGCGATCTCAACCAGCACGGCCCGGATGCATTCCGTTTCTACACCAAGACCAAGACCGTCACCTCGCGCTGGCCGTCTGGCGTCAAGGATGGTGCGGAATTCGTCATCCCGACGATGAAGTAACGCCAGACGCTTTCTTGCTTGCACGTCCTCGCTTTGCTGCGGGCGCGCGGCATGGCGTCAAAGACGGTGCCGAATTCGTCATCCCGACGATGAAGTAATAGGCAGCCTTACTGTCCCCCAAGCGAAACCCCGCCCTTGTGGCGGGGTTTTTATTTGTATCCAGCCGTCGATGACGGCGCAGAGTTGGTCATTATCGACAATGAAGCAGGCGCGACGTCTGGCACCTCATCCTGAGGAGGCGCGAAGCGCCGTCTCGAAGGACGAGGTGATGGCAATTCGCTATTGCCCAACCTTATCCTGAGCTTGTCGAAAGGGCAGGTTTTCAGGGATGCGGCAGCGGAAAGCCGTGCCGCTCCGCAAGGGTGGCCAGTATCTTGTGCGGGTCGCCGATCAGCGAACGCTCTTCATGCCTCCCGGTCTCGAACGGGGACCGGTCGCCATTCTTCAATATGAGCAAGGGCAGGTTTTGGTTGTCTTCGCCTGCCAGCTCTATGACGGCCTTGCGCGGACGCTGCCAGTCAACGCGCTCTATATCCAGCCGGTCTCCCAGTGCCGGAAAGGAAGCCAGAACACCCTCGATGAGGGCGCAATGCCAGCAATAGAAAAGCTGGCCGGGATAAGCCGGATCTTCAAAACCCGGTTTCAAGAGAAAAAGTCTGTCCTTACTCATGCCGTTTGTCCCAAGGCTGGCTGCAAAAAAGGATGATGCGTGGCGCAAAATCGCCAGCTTTAGAATAGATTTCCAAGTCAGATGCCCACAACAGACGTATAGCTTGATCTCGATTGTAAGAGCCTGTTCCAAAAGTCGCCATGCCGGTCTGCAAATGGCAATTTCCTGCGTTCCGGTGCTCATGTACGTTCAGTACATTGCGCTCCGGTACTCGAAAATCACCATTTTCGCCACGGCCTGCCGCTTTTTGATTCAGGCTCTAAGAGGTCAACTTTTTCGCATCGCGCCCTAGCTTACAATTCTATCGTCTTCTTCTCTGTTTCAGGAGTTCCGTTCATGAGCGAAAAGATCAATCGCCGTATCGTGCTGGCATCGCGCCCGGAAGGTCGGCCGACCGCAGAAAACTTCCGGCTGGAGGAAGCGGCGATTCCGGGCCCCGGTGACGGCGAGGTTCTCCTGAGACTGCACTATCTGTCGCTCGATCCCTATATGCGCGGGCGTATGAGCGCGGCCAAATCCTATGCCGCGCCGGTGGCAATCGGAGACGTGATGGAGGGCGGCACGGTAGGCGAAGTCGTTGAAAGCAGGAGCGCGGGCTTTGCGCCGGGCGACTTTGTGCTTTCCCATTCGGGCTGGCAGGATTATGCGGTTGCCGATGCATCGACCTTGCGCAAGCTCGACCCGAAGGAAGCTCCTGTAACGACGGCGCTTGGTGTTCTCGGCATGCCGGGCTTTACCGCCTATTCCGGCCTCCTCACCATAGGCCAGCCGAAACCGGGCGAGACTGTCGTGGTTGCGGCGGCAACCGGTCCGGTCGGTTCTGCCGTCGGGCAGATTGCCCGGATGAAGGGCGCGCGCGCCATCGGCATTGCCGGCGGAGCCGATAAATGCAAGGCGTTGATTGATGAATTCGGTTTCGATGTGGCGATTGACCACCACAGCAAGAATTTCGCGCAGGAACTGGCTGCGGCCTGCCCGAAGGGCATCGACGTTTATTTTGAAAATGTCGGCGGCAAGGTTTTCGATGCTGTGTTTCCGCTGTTGAACCAGTTTGCACGTGTTCCGGTCTGCGGACTGATCGCGCAGTATAATCAGAGCGGACCGTTCGACGGGCCTGACCGGCTGCCGCTGGTAATGCGGGATATTCTGTCGAAAAGCCTGACCATTCGCGGCTTTATCCAGCGCGATTTTGCCGATCAGAGGCCAGCCTTTTACCATGACATGGTGGAGTGGATTGCCGATGGTCAGGTGCGCTATCGCGAAGACATTGTCGATGGATTGGAAAATGCGCCGAAAGCTTTCATTTCCCTGCTGGAAGGCGGCAATTTCGGAAAGCTCATCATAAAGCTCGCATAATACCAAAACTCGATGAGTTTGACTCATCGAGTTTTGGTTAAGCCTGTGCGGCGACTGAGCATTTTCAGGGCGTGATGCGTTAGCATCTCAGTGCCCTGGTATAAGACTGCAATAAACTGCTTGCAGAACTGCGCCTTGAGCGTGATGCTGTGCCTGTTTCTTCTGTTGGAAACTAGTGTGGCGAATCCGAAATTCGTATCACTCTGGAGCGGGGTTGCGAACGAATTTCGGATTCAAAGCCACCACACTGGGTCATTGCAAAGGGCAGGCAGAGCATGGGCGAGCGCCAGCAGGCGGGCATAGGGGAAGGCGGCGGGCCGGGACGCGAGCGTCAGGAAGAGGCCCGGCGTATTCTCGACAGGCTCGAACGCGAGCAGACCGGTGCGGAAGGCATCGTGCGGCGTGGGTTTTCCCGTACTGCGCACCATCTGGCTGCCGCCGATGCTCCCGAAAATGATCCCATCGAGCTCTGGGCCACGCGTGTCGGGCGCGGGCTCGGCTTCCTCATCACGCTGGCGATCATCGTCTGGCTCATTTTCTATCTCATGCAAAGCTAGGTACCCAATGACGCTTTCTGCGCCTTCGGATGCGACAACCGTTATTGTCATCTCAAGCCATGTCGTGCGCGGATCGGTTGGCAATCGAGCCGCCGTATTCGCATTGGAAACGCTGGGTTTTCCTGTCTGGGCCGTGCCGACCGTGGTGCTGCCCTGGCATCCGGGCCATGGGCCTGCTGGGCGTATCGTGCCACCGGCGGAAGAGTTTTCGCGCCTGATGCAGGATCTTCAGCGTGCACCGTGGCTTGGCGAAGTGGGCGCTGTTCTGACCGGCTATCTCGGGCATCCCGAGCAGGCGGCAGCCGTTGCCGAACTGGTCAAAGCCGTGAAGGTGAAAAATCCGGGCGCGGTCTATCTGTGCGATCCGGTCATCGGCGATGAAAAGGGGCTTTATGTGCCCGAAGCAACCGCCATGGGCATTCGCGACAAGCTTCTGCCGCTTGCCGATATCGCGACACCCAATCGTTTCGAGCTTTCATGGCTGACCGGCGTTCCGCTGGAAGACAATACCGCCTTGATGGAGGCCGCATTGGAAGCCGGTCCGGCAACCATGCTGGTCACTTCGGCCTTTCCGCTGATGAGCGGCAGCATCGGCAATATTCTACTCACGCCGACCATGGCGCTGATGGCCGAACATCGCCGTGTCGATGGGCCGACCAACGGTCTCGGCGATCTGACCTCTGCCGTGTTTCTGGCGCGTCGCCTGTCTGGCATGGCAGAGGAAAAGATGCTGCAAAGCACGACTGCGGCAGTGTTCGAGATCATGGCGCGTTCGGCAAAGCGCGGGGCGGATGAGCTGATGCTGGAGGCCGATGCGTCGAGCCTTGCCACGCCGATGGCCATGGTGCAGACGCGGCGGCTGATGCATCCGACCAAGGGGCTCCGCGCTTGACGCAGACCGCCGACGCGCTCGCTGGTGTTGATGGCTGCCCCGGCGGTTGGATCGCCGTGATCGGGGATGGCGGCAGCTTGCGAGCCGAAGTGTTCGGCAGTTTCTCCGGCCTGGTGGCGTCGCTTTCGCAGAGCGCGGTCATTGCCGTCGACATGCCGATCGGACTGCCGGAAAAGGGCGGTCGTTCTGCGGAGCGGGCCGCACGGGCTCATCTTGGCGAAAGGCAGTCGAGTGTCTTTTCCATTCCGCCGCGTGCTGCCGTCTATGCCCGCGATTATCGTGAGAGCTGTTCCTTGTCGCTGGAACGAACCGATCCGCCACGCAAGGTTTCCCGACAGGCTTTCGGGCTGTTCCCGAAAATTTGCGAGATTGATGAATTGTTGCGCGCTGATGCGGGGCTGGCGACACGCATTATCGAATCGCATCCCGAACTGGCTTTTACGGCTTTGAATGGCATGAAGGCCATGTCCCTGCCGAAAAAGATCAAAAGCCGGGTGAACCCGGAAGGCATGGCCGAGCGCCGGGCTTTGCTGCAGCGCTGCGGATTGCCGGAGAATTTTTTGAAAAGTCCTGTTCCGCGCGGAGCGAAGGAGGATGACTTTCTCGACGCCTGCGCCATGTATCTCGTGGCTGGTCGTCATGCGCGCGGTGAAGCGCGTCCGCATCCCGACCACGTCGAACGCGACGCTTTCGGTCTTCGCATGGCGATATGGGCTTGAGAAGCTTGCATGAAAAGTGAACGGGATCATGCGTCCAATTGGACGCAGCCGCTTCAGTGCATTTCGATTGATCTCGGTTTTCGATAGGGATATTGGAAAAATATGGTTGATCTTCCAGACTCACTTCTCGCCGGTTATCGAACCTTCATGCGCGAGCATTTTACCCACGAAACCTCACGATATCGCCATTTGGCCGACAAGGGACAATCGCCGGAAACGCTGGTTATTGCTTGTTGTGATTCCCGTGCGGCTCCCGAAACCATCTTCAACACGGCGCCCGGCGAAATCTTCGTTCTGCGCAATGTTGCCAATCTCATCCCGCCCTACGAACCCGATGGCGAATATCATGCCGCTTCGGCAGCACTGGAATTTGCGGTTCAGAGCCTCAAGGTGAAGAACATCGTCGTCATGGGCCATGGCCGTTGCGGCGGCATCAAGGCTGCGCTGGACACCGAAAGCGCACCGCTTTCGCCAGGCGACTTCATCGGCAAGTGGATGAGCCTCATCGCGCCTGCCGCCGAAGCCATCAGCGGCAATCAGCTCATGACGCAGAGCGAACGCCAGACTGCGCTGGAGCGTATCTCGATCCGCTACTCCATCAACAATCTGCGCACATTTCCTTGCGTCGATATTCTGGAGAAGAAGGGTAAGCTTACCCTGCATGGCGCATGGTTCGATATTTCGACCGGCGAGCTGTGGGTAATGGATCACCAGACGGGTGATTTCACGCGGCCCGACCCGGCCTGATCAAGCTTTCAGAAAACGCTTCCTGAAACGGCTCCTCTCAGATCGAAAGGGGCCGTTTTGCCATATTTTGGACCGCTGAAATCGGCGTTTTTGTCTTCAAAATGCGAAAATTCGCAACAAAATATACAAAAATAGCCCCAAACTTTGGGGCTATTCTGTGAAGCTTGAAGCTTTTCTGCGGCAATTTCAAAGCGAAATTGCGATTTCAGCCTTCTGCCCTTACTTGCCGTCGATGGCCTTGCCCATGACGGCGATGGCGCGCTGGTAAACCTGTGCAGCATTCCAGCCCTGGATCGCGCCGTAGTTCGGTTCGCCCGGCTGATAGCCTGCGCCGCGCTGCCAGCCATGGCCGACGAGGAAGTTCGCGGTCGAATAGAGCGCGTCCGCCTTGTTGCGCAGGTCGAAATGGGCGCTGCCCGAACCGCTGACACCATACTTCAGGACGTTTGCCGGCATGAACTGGGTCTGGCCGACTTCACCGTGCATCGCGCCGACAGCCTGCGGGCTGAGATCGCCCTGATCGACGAGCTTGAGAGCGGCATAGAGTTGGCCGGTGAAGTAGTCGGAACGGCGGCAGTCATAGGCCAGCGTTGCAACGGCGGATACCGTGTGCTGCTTGCCGAGATAGGAGCCGAAACCGGTTTCCATGCCCCAGATCGCGATCAGCGGACCGGCTGGAACGCCGTAGCGCTTTTCGATTGCCGCGAAGAGAGCTGCGTTCTGCTGCTTCTGCGCGCGACCACGCTTGATGATCGTATCTGCGCCGCGCTTCTTCATGAAATCTTCGAAGGAGAGCTTGAAGCTCTTCTGATTGCGGTCGGCATTGATGGTAGCCTGCGCATATTTGGTGCCGGCCAGCGCATTGAGGCCTGCCTTGCCAACGCCGCGCGACGGCGCTTCCTTAAGGGTCTGCTGGAGCCAGGCATTATAGCCGGCGGCGTTATTGCCGCACTGGGCAGCCTCGGCAATGCCTGTTCCCGTCATCATGCCCATTGCAAGAACTGCTGCTGCGGTCCAAGACCGGCCCTTGGCAACCAATGCCATTCGTTTCTCCTTTGGAGTGATTCGACCTCAACGCGAATTTGCCATTCCTTACACCAAATGTCATGCGGCAACGGCAAAGCGTGCAGAGACAGGTGCGGAATGCCGCGTTTACAAGCATTTTTGCACAAAAACAGCAAGCTTTTGTTGGCTGCCAAACGGCGAGTGAAATTTTTCGCTTGGAAGCTGTGGCTTTCATATCTATTGCTTGCATGTGTACTGGTAAAAAAACTTTACCACCATTGCATAGTTGAGCTTCAACATTCGCGACATTGACGGGGAGGACGCCCATGTCGAACGGATTTCTTGCGCTATTTGCGTTTTTGCCAATTCTTGTAGCCGGCGTCATGCTGGTTGGATTTCGTATTCAGGCCCGCATCGCGATGCCGGTGACCTATGTGCTGACTGTGGTGATCGCCATGGCGATCTGGGGCATGAGCGGAAACCGGGTCATTGCCTCGACCATTCAGGGGCTGATCCAGACGGCAGGTCTGCTCTGGATTATTTTCGGAGCGATTCTGCTTCTCAACACACTGAAATATTCGGGCGGCATTTCTGCGATCCGTTCCGGCTTTGCCCAGATCAGCCCGGACCGCCGCATTCAGGTGTTTCTGATTGCCTGGCTGTTTGGTTCGTTCATCGAAGGCGCATCGGGTTTCGGCACGCCTGCCGCCGTCGTGGCGCCGCTGATGGTGGCTGTCGGATTTCCGGCCCTTGCCGCTGTAACTTTCGGACTGATCATCCAGTCCACGCCGGTATCGTTCGGTGCCGTCGGCACGCCACTCATCGTCGGTGTCCAGTCAGGTCTCAACCGCGAGGCGCTGACGGCGCAATTGCAGGGCGCCGGGTCGAGCTGGGAACAGTTCTTTCACATCATCACATCGGAAGTGGCCATCCTGCACGCAATCTGCGGCACGTTCATGCCGTTGTTCCTGGTGGTCATCATGACCCGTTTCTTCGGGCGCAACCGCTCCTGGACCGAAGGGCTTGCCATTCTGCCGTTTGCGCTGTTTGCGGCTTTCTCGTTCACCATTCCCTATGTGTTGAGCGCGGTTTTCCTCGGTGCAGAATTTCCGTCCATGATCGGCGGTCTGGTCGGCCTCGCGCTGGCGACATTTGCGGCGCGCGGCGGTTTTCTCATGCCAAAGCGGAGCTGGGATTTCCCGCCTGCTGCGGAATGGCCTGCAGGCTGGGTCGGCACCGTCCAGATTAAGCTCGATGAATTGACTTCGAAGAAAATCCCGCTTGCTCTGGCGTGGACGCCATACATTCTGCTGGCGATTTTTCTGGTGGTCAGCCGCACGTTTCCATCGGTTGGCAATGCGCTGAAGTCGATCACTTTCGTTGCCAGGGACATCATGGGTGAAACTGGGGTGGGTGGTGATTTCACGCCGCTTTTCCTGCCGGGCGGTCTTCTGGTCATCGTCTGTGTTATCACCTTCTTCCTGCATCGGATGAATGGCGGGCAGTTCGCCAAGGCTTTCGGTGAAAGCACCAAGACGCTGGTGGGCGCGGGCTTCGTGCTCCTGTTCACCGTGCCGATGGTGCGCGTCATGATCAATTCTGGCGTCAACGGCAAGGATTTGGTCAGCATGCCGCTGATGGTTGCTGATTGGGTGGCAGTGGAAGTCGGCAATGTCTATCCGTTCTTCGCGCCGTCTGTCGGTGCGCTGGGTGCGTTCCTTGCCGGGTCCAACACGGTATCGAACCTCATGCTCAGCCAGTTCCAGTATGGCGTGGCGGAAGGGCTTGGTATTTCCGGTGCGCTGATGGTCGCCGGTCAGTCGGTGGGCGCTGCCGCTGGCAACATGATCGCGATCCACAACGTGGTTGCGGCTTCCGCTACGGTCGGCTTGCTGGGGCGTGAAGGCACGACCTTGCGCATGACCATCATTCCCACGATCTATTATGTGGTTCTGGCGGGAACGCTTCTGATGATCGGCCTTTATGTGCTGGGCATCGGCGATCCGCTTGCCGATGTGGCCGCACAGTAAAACAAAATAGAAACCGGCCCTGTATTGGAGCGCATCCCGAAAATTGCGAAACGGTTTTCGGAACAAGATGTGCCCAAAACAAACTGGGCCGGTTTCAGTGCGTTTCTGGCCTTTTGCTTGACATTGCGGGCTGATCGCCTTAAAGCCAGCTCCAATCTATCCGCGATCTTCAGAACGCGAGCCACCGACCGGGACCCATTTGGTATAAAGCGATCCCGGAGGTCCACATCCGACAGCGCGATGCGCCCTCGGGTGCTGTATCGCTTTGGTTGCTTCTTGAACTGGCAGATAAGCGGGACGATCTATCCCGGATGAAGCCTCCCGCCTATTCCCGGATATAAGGATAACCCGATGTTTGAATCACTTCAGGAGCGTCTTGGCTCCATCCTGAACGGCCTTACCGGACGCGGCGCTCTTTCTGAAGCCGACGTGACCGCAGCGCTGCGCGAAGTGCGCCGTGCGCTGATCGAAGCCGACGTTTCGCTGGAAGTGGTTCGCTCGTTCACCGACCGCGTTCGTGAGAAGGCTGTTGGCGCTGAAATCCTGAAAAGCATCAAGCCCGGCCAGATGGTCGTCAAGATCGTCCATGACGAGCTTGTCGAGATGCTTGGGACCGAAGGCGTTGCGATTGACCTGAATGCGCCTGCACCTGTCGTCATCATGATGGTCGGTCTGCAAGGTTCTGGTAAGACGACCACCACCGGCAAGATTGCCAAGCGCCTGACCGAGCGCCAGCGCAAGAAGGTGCTGATGGCGTCGCTCGATACGCGCCGTCCGGCTGCACAGGAACAGCTTCGCCAGCTTGGCATCCAGACCGGTGTCGATACGCTGCCGATCATTGCCGGTCAGTCGCCGGTCGAAATCGCCAAGCGTGCCGTACAGGCTGCAAAGCTCGGCGCGCACGATGTCGTCATTCTCGATACCGCAGGCCGCACGCATATTGACGAGCCGCTGATGGTGGAAATGGCGGATATCCGCAAGGCCGCCAATCCGCATGAAATCCTGCTCGTAGCCGACAGCCTGACCGGTCAGGATGCCGTCAATCTGGCGCGCAATTTTGATGATCGCGTCGGCATCACCGGTATCGTCCTGACTCGTATGGACGGCGATGGTCGCGGTGGTGCGGCCCTTTCGATGCGCGCCATCACCGGCAAGCCGATCAAGCTGATCGCCACCGGCGAAAAGATGGATGCGCTGGAGGAATTCTATCCCAAGCGCATCGCCGACCGTATTCTCGGCATGGGCGATATTGTTTCGCTCGTGGAAAAGGCTGCTGAAAACATCGATGCGGAAAAAGCCGCGGCGATGGCCAAGAAGATGCAGTCGGGCAAGTTCGATCTCAATGATCTTGCCGATCAGCTCGGCCAGATGAAAAAGCTCGGCGGCATGGGCAGCATCATGGGCATGATGCCCGGCATGGGCGGAATGAAGGACAAGGCTGCAGCAGCCGGTCTCGACGACAAGGTGTTCGACCGCCAGCTCGCAATCATCGGCTCGATGACCAAGGCCGAGCGCGCCAATCCCGACCTTCTCAAGCACAGCCGCAAGCAGCGCATTGCCAAAGGTTCAGGCACGACTGCTGCCGACATCAACAAGCTTCTCAAGATGCACCGCCAGATGGCCGACATGATGAAAGTCATGGGCAAGGGCAAGGGCGGAATGATGAAGCAGATGATGGGCGGTCTTGCCAGCAAGATGGGCCTTGGCGGTCTGGGCGGCGGCATGGGCGGCCTCGGCGGCATGCCGGATCTGTCGAAGATGGACCCGAAGCAGCTTGAAGCGCTTGCCAAGCAGGCGGAAGCAGCGGGCTTGACCAAGGGTGGAATGCCGGGGCTTCCCGGCGGTGGACTGCCCGGCCTGGGTGGACCCAAGCTTCCCGGTCTTGGTGGCGGCCTTCCCGGTCTTCCGAAGAAGAAGTGAGCATCATGAGCGACGAACAGAACACTGCACCGGCTGAACTTCTGGCACTGCGCGCCTCCATCGACAATATCGATGCTGCGCTGATCCACATGCTGGCCGAACGTTTTCGCTGCACCAAGGCTGTCGGTGTACTCAAGGCTGAACGCGGCCTCGCACCGGCTGATCCGGCCCGCGAAAAGCGTCAGGTGGAACGTCTGCGCGCTCTGGCAACCGACGCCCATCTCGATCCCGATTTCGCCGAAAAATTCCTGAACTTCATCGTGAAGGAAGTCATTCGGCATCATGAGCATGCCGCCGCAAATCACGGCGGAAAGTAAAGCGCATCCCGAAAAGTGTGAAACGGTTTTCGGGTAAGATGCGCGTCAAAATAACAACTGCATCAGCAGTCTAACCCGTTTTGTCCCGGCCATCCTCGGGCGAAGCAATTGTCTAAAGGAAAGAAACAATGTCTCTGAAGATTCGTCTGGCCCGCGCTGGCTCCAAGAAGCGTCCTTACTACCACATCGTTGTTGCCGACGTCCGCAGCCCGCGCGACGGCCGCTTCATCGAAACCGTTGGCGCATGGAACCCGATGCTGGCCAAGGATGCTGAACGCGTGAAGCTCGATGCCGACCGCATCCAGCATTGGATTGCACAGGGCGCACAGCCGACCGACCGCGTTCTGCGCTTCCTCGACCAGGCTGGTCTTGCAAAGCGTCCGACCCGCAGCAACCCGACCAAGGGTGAGCCGGGCAAGAAGGCTCAGGAACGTCTGGCCATGGCCAAGCAGGCTGAAGAAGAAGCTGCTGCAAAGGCCGCTGAAGCTGCCGCAGCCGCTGCTGCTCCGGCTGAAGAAGCTGCAAGCGAATAATCTTCGCGCAGTTTTATGGTTTGAAAAAGCGGCGGAGCAATCCGCCGCTTTTTTGTTGGGCTGGGCATAGCCATTCTCGTCAGAAACGACCCGGCTGACGGATAGCTATCATTGTGCTACGAAATCCGACATGGAACATTCTGGTGAAATTCTCATCCTGACCGGCACACCGGGCGCCGGTAAAACCACAACTGCCGAGATGCTTGCTAACCAGCCGGGTTCGCCGAAGGTTCATCTTCATTCGGACGATTTCTGGCACTTCATCAAAAACGGTGCGATCCAGCCCTACCTGCCGGAAGCCCATGCGCAAAATGCCATCGTGATGGATGCGTTGACCAAGGTGGCCAAAGCCTATGCCGACGGCGGTTATTTCGTCATTGTCGACGGGATAATCGGGCCATGGTTTCTCGAGCCGTTCCGAACGCTGGCCGCGCCGCTTCATTATGTGGTTCTGAGGCCATCTCTCGATGAGGCGATCCGGCGTTGCCGCGAGAGGGGCGGCAATACGCTGACCGATCCGGGGCCGATTGCAGAACTTCACCGGCAATTGTCTGCACTGGGTCCGCTTGAGCCGCATGTGCTGGCCACAGAAGGGCTATCGCGCAGCCAGACGCTTGCCGCTGTCTGCGCGGCGGTCGAAAGCAGTGCTTTCCGATTGCACGCCTGAAATCGGACTGTGGTGTTCGCAGTTTTACCTTGTTGTTCAAATCGACTGGAAAACGAGAGGATTTCGTCTATCTTGTTGATTTGACGGCTCGCATTCACGTGAACACACATATGCGGGTGACAGATTTGTTTTCCCGGCGCTTGGCAAAGCGCTCTTTTCAGGAGAAGTCCATGTCGGCTGCGACGGTTGCCACTTCTTTCTCTTTTCGCCGTATTTTCATCGCTCTTGGTCTCGCTGTTCTGGTTCCGCTGCTATCGGCATGCGGTTTCAACACGATCCCGACCAATGAGGAAAAGGCGAAAGCCGCCTGGGGCGAGGTGCAGAACCAATACCAGCGCCGCGCCGATCTCGTGCCCAATCTGGTCGAGACCGTGAAAGGCTATGCCGCACACGAACAGGAAACCCTGCAGGCCGTGATCGAGGCGCGCGCCAAGGCGACGCAGGTGCAGATCACGCCGGAAACGCTCAACAATCCGGAACTCTTCAAGCAGTTTCAGGATAATCAGGCCAATCTGACAAGCGCATTGTCGCGCCTGATGGTGGTGGTCGAGCGCTATCCGGACCTGAAAGCCAACCAGAACTTCCTTGCATTGCAGTCGCAGCTTGAAGGCACCGAAAACCGCATCGCCGTCGCACGTCGCGACTATATTGAGGCGGTTCGCGTCTACAACACGGCGCTGCGCACCATGCCGACGATGATCTGGACGTGGATCTGGTATCGCGATGCACAGCCGATGCAGAGCTTCAGCGCCGATGCGGGCAGTCAGGCCGCGCCTAAAGTCAACTTCAACTGACGGCGCGTCTCATGATGCGTTTCGGGGCGAGTGCAGCACTCTCGCGTGATCGTCGCGGTCTTGGCTGGTTGGGCTGGCCGCGACATCTCCTTGCGCTCGCTTTCCTGTTGTTTTCCGCAGCGCTGACGCTGCACACGGCGGCCCTTGCACAGGATGCGCCAAAGCCTGCACAGGCCTTGACCGGTCGCGTGGTGGATGCGGCGGGGATCATCGACCCCGCAGAGCGCCAGCAACTGACCCAGAAGCTTGCCGATTTTGAAGCGAAATCGTCGGATCAGGTGGTCGTGGTGACGGTCCCGAGCCTCAATGGCGAAGACATAGAAACCTATTCCAACCGCCTGTTCCGTGCCTGGGCGCTCGGGCAGAAACAGGAAAACAACGGCATATTGCTGGTGGTGGCGCCCAATGACCGCAAGGTGCGGATCGAGGTCGGCTATGGTCTCGAAGGCGTCATGACCGATGCGCTTTCAAGCGTCATCATCAATGGCACCATCATTCCCGAGTTCCGTACCGGCAATTACTCGAATGGTATCGTGCAGGGCGTGGATGGCATTCTTTCGGTGCTTTCCGGCGATGCAGCCGAGCTTGAAGCGCGGGCCAAGCGCAATGTGCAGTCGAGTTCGGATGATGTCGACTGGGTCTTTGTCGTCTTCATTGCCTTCTGGTGCCTGATCTTCTTCGGCGGTTTCGGCATGGCGATCCTGACGCCGGTTTTCGGACGCAAGATCGGGCCGGGCAAATATCAGTGGCTCGGCATGGTCGTGGATTACAACAATCGCGGCGGCGGCTCTGGCGGCAGGGGTGGTGGAAGCTGGGGCGGCGGCGGTGGCTGGTCGTCCGGCGGGGGAGGCGGTGGTTTCTCCGGTGGTGGCGGTTCATCCGGTGGCGGCGGCGCCTCGGGTAGCTGGTAGGGAGACGCAAGGATGAAGCATCACACGCTGATTGGCGCCGAGGACCACGCCCGCATTGCCGAGGCCATCCGCAAAGCGGAAACCGAGACCAGCGGCGAAATCTATGCGGTCCTGGCGCGCTCCAGCGACGACTATTTCTTTGCGGCGGGCTTTGTTGCGACCTGCGGCATCCTGATTGCTTCGGTGATCGCAGCCTTTCTCGCCCATTGGTACTGGTTCGATATCCGCCTGCCCATGTTCGGGCTTGCGGTGCTGGCGGCGTTTCTGACTGCGATGCTGGTGCTGTGGTTCTTTCCGGCCATCCGCATGATGCTGGTGCCGCGCCGCATCCGTTACAAGCGCGCCCATCTCAATGCGCTGCAACAGTTTCTGGCGCGCAATGTCCATATTACGGAGCACCGTACCGGCATTCTGCTCTTCGTCTCGATGGCCGAGCATTATGCCGAGGTGATCGCCGATGCGGGCATCCATGCGCGTGTCGAGCAGGACGAATGGAATGCAATTGTCGCGACGCTCATCCATCACGCCTCCCGCGCCCAAGTGGCCGAAGGTTTCGTGCTGGCCATCGGTCAGGCCGGGCTTTTGCTGGAGAAACATTTCCCGGCAGGAGCAGACAATATCAATGAGCTGGACGATCACCTGATCGAGCTCTGAGTGGCCGGTTCATTCATCAGAATCATCTGCAACTTTAGTCTGAAATGTGGCGAAGCTGGCCTCTGGATTCGCCCTTTTGGCATGACTTTTGAGCCTCGCGGAGAAATCCGCTGGCATATTCCGAAATTTCGCGAGAAGTTTTCGAAGTTTTGTTCCAAATTAAATGGATTAAATGCGGTCTTTCTGACTTTCCGGGAAATTTTTCGTTATTTTCAACGAATTGCCATCGAAACCAATGCCTAATCTGCTAGTTTGGCGCGCATTGCCATCATGACAGGAGTATCCGACGTGACTGCAAAGCAGGATCGGTCGAGCAAGGTTAAAGGTTCCAAGGCAAGCAAGGAGGAGAAGAAGGGAGGCAAGTCGAAGGCGCTTACGGCCTTCTCACAGCTTCTCTTCGAATGGGCGCCGCCAGAAGATCTGGCCGCTTACGATGCTGCCGCTCTCGACAGTTCAGCCCGTCACGGCTATGCCGCCCTCGAATCCTATCGCAAGGGCAAGAGCATCATCAGCCTCGATAACGGTATCGAACGCCATGGTCGGCCGGTGAGTGTCATCACCATCGTCAACGACAATATGCCGTTCCTGCTCGACTCCATCATGGGTGAGCTGAACGATCATGTCGGCCAGATTTTCATGGTTGTGCATCCGGTTCTGGATATTGCGCGCGAAAAAGACGAGCTCGTCATTCTGGGCGAAGCATCGCAGCTCGCGCCTGCCAAGGGCGTTGAGCGCGTCAGCCTGGTACAGATTCATCTTCCAGCCCTCGACAAGCAGGCCAAGGCCGACCTGACCGCCGCGATCAAGCGCGTGCTCGGACAGGTCCGTGCCGCTGTCAGCGACTGGAAGCCGATGCTGAAGCGTCTCGACGGCGCTATCGCCGATTACAAGCGCGTTTCCGAAATGACGAGCGATCCGGCCATGCCGGAAGCCATCGCGTTTCTGGAATGGCTGCGCGACGACCGTTTCATCTTCCTCGGGCTTCGCGAACTGACCTTCAAGGGCAAGGGCGACAAGCGTGAGCTGGTTCCGGTCAAGGAAACGCTCGGCATCCTCAACGACAATGAAGTCCGCGTTCTGCGCAAGCATGACGACGACACGGTGACGCCGCGTGAGGTAACCGAATTCCTCGACAGCAACGAGCCGCTGATCGTCACCAAGGCGAATTCGCTTTCGCTGGTGCATCGCCGCTCCTATCTCGATTATGTCGGCGTGAAGATATTCGGCGAGAAGGGCGAGGCCATCGGCGAATTGCGCCTGGTCGGTCTCTTTACTTCCGTTGCCTATACGAGTTCGGTTGCAGGCATTCCGTTCATCCGCTCCAAGGCCGATGCCGTCATCAAGCATCTCGGCTTCAACCGCGAGGACCATTCGGGCAAGGCGCTCATCAACGTGCTGGAAGAATATCCGCGTGACGAGCTTTTCCAGATTGATGTGGAAAGCCTGACGGCGAATGCCGAACTGATCCTGGCGCTCGGCGAACGTCCGCGCGTGCGTGCTGTTCCGCGTCTCGATCGCTTCGGTCGTTTTGCCACCGTGCTGGTCTATATCCCGCGTGACCGTTACGACTCGGTCGTGCGCGAAAAGATCGGTCATTATCTGGTTGACGTCTATGGCGGCGACAGTTTCGAATTCCACCCGGTCTTCCTGCAGAACGGCCTGACGCGCGTTCAGTTCGTCATCCGGCGTCATGAGCGCTCCACGCCGCATGTGGATCGCGAAGCGCTGGAAGCGGAAGTGCGTTCCATCGTGCGCACATGGGACGATGCGGTGCGTGAAAGCTCTGACAATGCAGACGCAAAGACCGTCGCGCTTGCTGCAAGCTTCCCGCCATCCTATCGCGAAATCTTCACCGCGCCGGAAGCACTTGTCGATGCAGAGCGCATCGCTGGCCTCAGCGCAGAGGCGCCGCTTTTCGTGGACTTCTATCGTTATCGCACCGATGGTCCCGATGCGGTTTCGCTGAAGCTCTATCATCACGGTGCGCCGGTAGTGCTGTCGCAGCGCGTGCCACTCCTGGAAAACATGGGTTTCCGTGTCGTCAGCGAGCAGACCATCGACCTGCCGCATGCTGGCAAGGATGGCGCTGCCGTTTACGTGCACGACATGCAGCTCGTGAACGCCTATGGCTTGGCCGTCGATCTCTCCGACGATGGCGAGATGCTGGAAGATGTGTTCCGCAATGTCTGGGACGGTCTGGCCGATAATGACGGCTATAACGCGCTGGTGCAGACCGCGCGCCTGACGGCACGCCAGATCATGATCCTGCGTTCCTATGGCCGTTATCTACAGCAGGCAGGTATCGCCTATTCGCAGGGCTTCATCGCCGCAGCGCTGAACCGTTATCCGGAAATCGCCAGCGATCTCTATTCGTTGTTCGACCTGCGCTTCAACCCATCGGCCAAGCGCCGCGATGCGGCTGAAAAGAAGCTGGTCGATGCCATCGAGACCGCGTTGCTCGGCGTGCCGAGCATCGACGACGACCAGATTTTGCGCCGGTTCCGCAATCTGATCGAAGCGACGCTGCGCACCAATGCCTATCAGCCGGATGCCGATGGCAAGCCACGTGTCACCTTTGCCTTCAAGCTCAATCCGCGTCTGGTCGAAGGTCTGCCGGACCCGCGCCCCTATCGCGAAATCTTCGTCTATGGGCCGGAAGTGGAAGGCGTGCATCTGCGCTTCGGCGCTGTCGCCCGCGGTGGTCTGCGCTGGTCGGACCGCGCACAGGATTATCGCACAGAAGTGCTGGGCCTTGTGAAGGCACAGCAGGTCAAGAACGCGGTGATCGTGCCGGTTGGCGCCAAGGGCGGCTTCTATCCGAAGCGTCTGCCGGTCGGCGGCGATCGCAATGCGGTGTTTGAAGCTGGTCGCGATGCCTACAAGGTGTTCATCTCCACGCTTCTGTCGGTCACCGACAATATCGAGGACAATCATGTCGTGCCGCCGGCGGAAGTCGTGCGCCATGACAATGACGATCCTTATTTCGTCGTTGCAGCCGATAAGGGCACGGCCACCTTCTCCGATACGGCCAATGCCATCAGCCAGGCACATGATTTCTGGCTGGACGATGCCTTCGCATCCGGCGGTTCCGCCGGTTACGACCACAAGGGCATGGGCATCACTGCGCGCGGCGCATGGGAAGCCGTGAAGCGGCATTTCCGTGAATTTGACATGGATATCCAGACCGAACCTTTCACGGTTGCCGGTGTGGGCGACATGTCCGGTGACGTGTTCGGCAACGGCATGCTGCTTTCCGAACAGATCAAGCTGGTGGCTGCGTTCGACCATCGTGATATCTTCATCGATCCGAACCCGGTTCCAGCCGACGGCTTTGTCGAGCGCAAGCGTCTGTTTGAACTGCCGCGTTCGAGCTGGCAGGATTATGACCGTTCCAAGCTTTCGGCTGGTGGCGGCATCTATAGCCGCAGCCAGAAGACGATCACGCTTTCGCCGGAAGCTGCTGCAGCCATCGGCCTTGGAAAGACCTCCGGCACGCCGCAGGAAATCATGACTGCGATTTTGAAATCGAAGGTCGATCTCCTCTGGTTCGGCGGTATCGGCACCTATATCCGCTCGTCTGCCGAAACGGATGCGCAGGTAGGTGACCGCGCCAATGATGCGATCCGCATCACCGGCTCGGAAGTTGGTGCACGGGTGATCGGCGAAGGTGCAAATCTTGGCGTAACGCAGCGCGGGCGTATCGAATATGCGCTGGCAGGCGGTCGCGGTAATACGGACGCCATCGACAATTCGGCAGGCGTCAACTGCTCGGACGTCGAGGTCAACATCAAGATCGCTCTGGCCGCTGCCATGCGTTCGGGCAATCTCAAGCGCCCGGCACGCAACAAGCTTCTGGTCAGCATGACCGATGATGTGTCCGAACTGGTTCTGCGCAACAACTATCTGCAGCCGCTGGCGCTTTCGCTCAGCGAAAGGCAGGGTCTGGCAGAGCTGCCTTATCAGGCGCGGTTCATGGCGGAACTCGAAAATCGCAAGCTTCTTGATCGCAAGGTCGAGTATCTGCCATCCGATGCGCTTCTGGCCGAACGCCAGAAGGCGGGCCAGCCGCTGACGCGTCCGGAACTGGCGGTTCTGCTTGCTTATGCCAAGCTGTCGCTGTCGGATGATCTGGTGGCAAGCCAGCTTCCGGATGAGCCTTACTTCCAGTCGCTGCTGTTCGGCTATTTCCCGAAGCGCATGACCAAGACTTATGCCGAGGAAATCTCCGGCCATCGTCTGCGCCGTGAAATCGTCGCTACTTTGCTGGCAAACGATGTCATCAACCGTGGCGGTATCACCTTCATCAGCCGTCTGGCCGATACGACCGGCAAGTCGCCTGCCGATATCGTCCGCGCCTATGTGGCGGTGCGTGACGGCTTCGATATCGACACGATCTATGATGCCATTGATGCACTCGACAGCAAGGTGCCGGGCGATGTGCAGAACCAGTTCTATCATCTCGTCGGCGAAATGTTGCAGGCGACGACAGCCTGGGTGCTGCGCAACGATACGACACGCGCCAATCTGACGGAACTGGTGGACACGATCACCAGGGCACGTGCCGAGCTGGAGCCGCGTTTCGACGGTCTGATGCCGGAGTACCTGAAGAGCACGCTGCAGGCTGACAAGGCTGCTTTCGTGGAAAAGGGTGCACCGGAAAAGCTGGCCCAGCGTCTTGCCAATCTGCAGCTTGCAGGCATCATGCCGGACATCGCGCTGATCGCGCATCTGGCCGATGCCGACAGGGTGGTAACCGCCAAGACCTATTTCGGTGTTTCGGAAGCCTTCCGCATCGGACGCATCGAGGAAGCCGCGCGCTCCATCCCCGTCACGGACTATTATGACGGGCTTGCTCTGTCACGAGCAAGCGATACGATCACGCAGGCCGCACGCGGTATCACCATTGCGGCGCTCAAGCGTTTTGCCAAGGACAAGGACCCGGCAGCAGCCTGGTTTGCAGCCGATGGCGCGCGCATTGAGCAGGTGAAAAACCGCATGGTGGCGCTGACGGAAGGTGGTGACCTGACGGTCTCGCGACTGGCGGTTGCAGCGGGCCTGATGTCCGATCTGGCCCAATAGAAAACAACGACATAAACTTGCAAAAGGGCGGCTTCGGTCGCCCTTTTTGTTTCTTTTGAAGCCGAGTTTCGGGTTATAAGGTGCGGCTGATAAAGGAGAGGCTTCCGACCGACTGGCCGGTCAATGGTTGGGCCAACTTCTTGTCCGGGGGGAAGGAAAGAGCAATTGAGCGATCAGGTTGCGGCTGCCCGCAGCTATGCCTCGCGGCGTGGCATCTGGGGCTGGATATTTTTTGACTGGGCGGCGCAGCCCTTTTTTACCGTCGTGACCACGTTCATCTTCGGGCCTTATTTCATCTCGCGCATGGCAGAAAATCCTGAAGCCGGCCAGGTGGCCTGGGGTTATGGCTTTGCCGCTGCCGGCTTTCTCATTGCTGTGCTTTCACCGATCCTGGGAGCGGTGGCCGACCGGACAGGTGCGCGCAAGCCCTGGATCGCTTTCTTCGCCGTGCTGAAGATTATAGGCCTCTGCCTGCTGTGGTTCGCCGTTCCGGGTGCGAACCTGTTCTGGGTACTGTGTGCGTTTTCGATGGCCATGGTGGCTGCCGAATTTTCCATCGTCTTCAATGATTCCATGATGCCGCGTCTGGTGCCGAGCAACGATATCGGGCGTGTCTCCAATATCGCCTGGGGGCTCGGCTATCTGGGCGGCATGATCGTACTCATTTTCGTGGTGCTATGTCTGGCGGCCTCGCCTGAAACAGGCACAACGATCATCGGCATGAAGCCCCTGTTCGGTCTCGATCCCGTACTGGGGGAGGATGCGCGCATTACCGGACCGCTGGCTGCCCTGTGGTATTTCGTTTTCATCCTGCCAATGTTTTTGTTCACGCCGGACGCGGAGCGCGGCGAGCCTCTGCGCAAGGCGTTGCGCTCCGGCTTTGCAGAACTGAAGGTTACGCTCACCGAGGCGCGCAAACGGTCCGGACTTGTCCGCTTCCTTGTCGCGCGCATGATTTATCAGGATGGCGTCAATGCTACGCTGGCTCTCGGTGCGGGCTATGCGGCAGCCTTGTTCAGCTGGACGATCACCGAGATCGGGCTTTTCGGCATGGTGATGAATGTCATGGCGATTTTCAGTTGTCTGGTCGCAAGCCGCGTCGATACACGGATTGGTTCCAAGGCTGTCGTGATCTTTTCGCTGGTGCTGTTGCTGCTTGCTTCTATAGGCATTGTCTCGACCGGACGCGATTACACTTTGTTCGGCCTGATGCCTTTCGCATCTCCCACAACACAAGGACTGTTCTCCAGCGCGGCAGAACACGCCTATCTGATTTACGGTCTGATGATTGGTGCAGCCTTCGGTCCGGTTCAGGCCTCGTCGCGTTCATGGTTTGCCCGCAGCATCAAGCCGGAGGAATCGGGCCGCTATTTCGGCATCTATGCGCTCGCCGGGCGTGCGACCAGCTTCCTTGGACCGTTTCTGGTTGCCACCATCACGGCGCTGAGCGGATCGGCGGCGCTGGGCATGTCGGTGCTGGTCATATTCTTTGCGGTCGGTCTGGTGCTGATTGCAATGACGCCTTATCCGGCTGACAAGCTGGCTGCAACCAGCCCGTCGTGACGGGCCGGGGCGAGACTTCTATTCAATCCAGCCAAGCGAACGCTGCACGGCCTTTTCCCACGCATTGAACAGGCGCGTGCTTTCCTCAGCGGACATTCGCGGATGCCAGCGATGGCCCACCTGCCAGTTCTCCACAATGTCCTTCGTCGATTTCCAGTAGCCGACGGCGAGCCCCGCCGCGTAGGCAGCGCCCAGTGCCGTCGTCTCTATGATTTTCGGGCGCACAACCGGCACATGCAGAATGTCGGACTGGAACTGCATGAGCAGTTCATTGATGGTCATGCCGCCATCGGCGCGCAGTTCCGTGATCTCGACACCGGAATCCTTCACCATCGCATCCAGTACTTCGCGGACCTGATAGGCGCTCGCTTCCAGAGCCGCGCGGGCAATGTGGCCCTTGTTGGCGAAGCGGGTGAGGCCAGCGATGATGCCGCGCGCTGAATCCTGCCAATGCGGTGCAAAGAGACCGGAAAAGGCTGGAACGAAATAAACATCGCCATTGTCTTCGACGGTGCGCGCCATCGTTTCGATGTCGCTGCTGTTTCTGATGATGCCGAGATTGTCGCGCAGCCACTGCACCAGAGCGCCGGTAATGGCGATGGAGCCTTCCAGCGCATAAACCGGTTTGGCGCCGTCGAGCTTGTAGGCAACCGTGGTCAGCAGGCCGTAATTGGAGGGCACCAGTTTCTCGCCGGTGTTCATCAGCATGAAGCAGCCTGTGCCATAGGTGTTCTTGGCTTCGCCCGGTTCCAGACATGCCTGACCGAAGAGCGCTGCCTGCTGGTCGCCCAGAATGCCCGCAAGTTTGACGCCGGAAAGCGAGGGCAGGGTGATCTCGCCATAGACTTCGCTTGAAGAGCGGATTTCCGGCAGGCAGGCCGACGGAATATCGAAAAGACGGAGAATGTCCTCGTCCCATTTCAGCGTCGAAAGGTCCATGAGCTGGGTACGGGACGCATTGGTCACGTCGGTGACGTGAATGCCGCCATCGGTGCCGCCGGTCAGGTTCCAGACCAGCCATGTGTCGATGGTGCCGAAAAGTGCGTCTCCGGCTTCGGCCTTTTCACGCGCACCGGGAACATTATCGAGTATCCAGCGCAGCTTAAGGCCGGAAAAATAGGTTGAGATCGGCAGGCCCGTCTTGGCGCGCAAGCGGTCCGCGCCACCCTCTTTCGTGTATCGGGCAACAAGTTCGTCGGTGCGCGTATCCATCCAGACAATAGCATTATAGAGCGGCGCGCCGGTCGTCCGGTCCCACAGCAGCGTGGTTTCGCGCTGATTGGTGATGCCGACCGAAGCAATATCGCTTGCCTTCAGTTTTGCCTTTTTGAGTGCGGCGGCAATGACATGCTGTGTGTTGCGCCAGATTTCTATCGGATTGTGTTCGACCCAGCCCGCCTTCGGATAAATCTGCTCATGTTCGCGCTGGTCGCTCGCGACGATATCGCCCTGCCTGTCGAAAATGATGAAACGCGAACTCGTGGTTCCCTGGTCGATGGAACCGATAAACTGCGTCATGGGGCGGGCTCCTCCGTTGATCCGGTCTATGCTGAAAACGAATTTAAACGAAACAATATGAAACTCAAACTAGAGCATTTCCAGCAAAAGTGCGAAGCGGTTTTGCGTAGGATAATGCGAAAAAACAAAGAGATAGATCGGTTCCTGGATTCCGCTGGGATCAGAACCGATCTAAACGAAAGCCCCGGAATGGTTGGTTCCGGGGCCTCGATAAGTGCTTTTTTATAAGGGGTTAGAGCATTTCCAGCAAAAGTGCGAAGCGGTTTTGCGTGGGACAATGCGAAAGAAACAGCATTTCCAGCAAAAATGCGAAGCGGCTTCGCGCAGGATAATGCGTAAAAGCCCTAATGCCGGAAGTGGCGCATCCCCGTCATGACCATGGCGATGCCATGTTCGTCGGCGGCGGCGATCACTTCGTCGTCCCGCATCGAACCGCCTGGCTGGATGACGGCGGTTGCACCGGCCTGAACGGCGGAAAGCAGACCGTCGGCAAACGGGAAGAACGCATCGGAAGCGACCACGCAACCCTTGGTGAGCGGTTCTGCAAGACCGGCGGCTTCTGCTGCATCTTCAGCCTTGCGGGCTGCGATACGGGCCGAATCGACGCGGCTCATCTGGCCTGCGCCGATGCCGACCGTTGCGCCGTCCTTCACATAGACGATGGCGTTCGACTTCACATGCTTGCCGACGCGGAAGGCGAATTTCATATCGTTGAGTTCGGCTTCGGTCGGCGCGCGCTTGGTGACGACCTTGAGGTCGAGATCATCGACTACGCCGTTGTCGCGTGACTGAACCAGCAGGCCACCGGCAACCGTCTTGGCGGCAATGCCCTTGGCGCGCGGGTCCGGCAGACCACCGGTCACCAGGAGGCGCAGGTTCTTCTTGGCTGCGACGATGGCCTGTGCGCCTTCGGTGGCATCTGGTGCAATGATGACTTCGGTGAAGATCTTGACGATCTCTTCAGCGGCTTCCTCATCGAGCGTCTTGTTGAGCGCGACGATGCCGCCAAAAGCCGAAACCGGATCGCAGGCGAGTGCCTTCAAATAAGCTTCCTTGATGGTGAAAGCTTCCGCCACGCCGCAAGGATTGGCGTGCTTGATGATGGCGACGGCTGCGGTGCGGGCAGGGTCGAATTCTGCGACGAGTTCAAAAGCTGCATCGGTGTCGTTGATGTTGTTGTAGGAGAGCTGCTTGCCCTGAAGCTGGGTCGCGGTGGCAACGCCGGGACGCTTTTCGCCGGTGAGATAAAAGCCAGCCGTCTGGTGCGGGTTTTCACCGTAGCGCATGACGGAATGCAGCTTGCCAGCGACCGAGCGATAGACCGGAGTTTCTTCGTTGATCGCTTCGGCGAACCAGTTGGAAATGGCTGCGTCATAGGCTGCTGTGCGCGAGAAGGCCTTGGCGGCGAGCTTTTTGCGGAAGGCAAGCGGCAGGGAGCCTGCATGCTTTTCCAGTTCAGCGACGACGTCGGCATAATCGTCAGGATCGACGACCGTTGCGACATAGGCATGGTTCTTGGCGGAAGCGCGGATCATAGCCGGGCCGCCAATGTCGATGTTCTCGACCGTCGTGTCGTAGTCGCCGCCCTTGAAGCGGACTTCCTCGAACGGATAGAGATTGATGACGGCAAGATCGATGCCGCCAATACCATGTTCTTCCATGGCCGCGACGTGTTCCGGGTCGTTGCGCACGGCGAGCAGGCCGCCATGGACTGCCGGATGCAGCGTCTTGACGCGCCCGTCCATGATTTCCGGGAAGCCGGTTACTTCGGACACATCCTTCACCGGAATGCCTTCGGCAGCAATCGACTTGGCGGTGCCGCCGGTCGAAAGGATTTCGACGCCCTGCGCATGAAGCGCTTTGGCGAAATCGATCAGGCCGGTTTTGTCGGAAACGGAAAGGAGGGCGCGGCGCACCCGATGAAGATCGGGAGCGGGAATATGCTTGGAGCTGACAGCCATAGGGAGTTGGTCTCTTCGTTGCTGAAACGGATGCGTTCAGGAAAGTGGACGGCTCGCCCTAACACAGGCGCGCCGAGAATCCTACCGCAAAAGGCCGGAAAAGAACGGTGAAGAGGTATTTCTTGCCCCGCATTCGATCCCATTGACCCTCGACCCTTCGAGACGGCGTCCTGAGCTTGCCGAAGGACGCCGTCTCGAAGGGGAGGAGCGGGAGAGCGAATTATACGTAACTGCCGAGTGCGACGCGGCTGAACTGCCAGTTTACTTCCGGCAATTCGGAAGCCGGGAAGGAGAGCACGATCTGCTTCGATGTCACGGGGCCGCGGAAGCCTGCAAAGAAGATCGAATCCTCCAGTTGCGGCGCAACTTCAAAACAGGAGAAGACCCAGGTATCGTCTCGATCCGCCGACAGAACGATCAATCCGTTCTCATCGAAGGAAATATCGACCGACGGATGCAGGTGGAAACGGACGGCAATATTGTCGCGTCCGTTTGCCTTCAACGGACGGCCATCGCCGCGATAGAACCGGTCTGCACCTTGAATGACGCTGCCATTGTGCGACAGCACGAGGCGACGTTCATGATAGATGCCGAACAGGCGCGCATAGCCGTCGTGGCTGGCGACAAAACCCTGCCGCCCCATTTCCTCGATCCGGTCGCGCTGCACGCGGGTCGGGCCTGCAATGATCGGCGTGCCAATCATGTTGGAGAGACCCGCATTGAGGCTGAAGCGGCACGAGGACGTGTCGTTGATCGTGGCGGTGGAATGTGCAGCCGTCGAGCGGCCCAATGGGCGAAATTCCGGCGGGCCGAAACGGTCGATTCCGGAATTGACGATATAGCGCTGGCGCCCGGAGGACATTTCGAAGGCGAGACAACCGGCATGGGCATCCCGCGATGCGGTCACCGGCGGCGGCAGTCCTGTATCGGCGATGATGGTGGTCGACCCCATCGAGAGCCGTTCATAGCCGGAATAGGGCGCATGGGTCAGCGGCGATCCGGCGGTCTCATCATGCCGCAGAACCGAGATGATGCGTTCCGGCATGGTCGGGCCGACGCCGTTGAAAAGCGCAAGGCTGCCATCCTGATGGCGGAAGAAGCGCAGGGCTGGCAACATGCGCTCGACGGCTTCGATCAACGCTTTGGGCGGGGCTTCCGTGCCATTGGCATAGGTCTGGCGGAGCGGCAGAAGATCGGCCAGCAGCTCCAGCACCGTAACGGGATTGCGCGAGATATGTCCGCCATCGGGGAGAATCTGGCGTTTCAGCTCGTATTCCAGATTGCGCCGGGCGGCGCGTGCAGTCGGCGGCGAAACAGGCAGAGCCAGAGCGGCAAATGCCAATGCGATGCGGGCGCGCAACCGTTCCTCGCCGTCATCCATGGCGGCGGCAACGGTGCGCAGATAACGCACCTGCATGGCAAGCGAGCGCATGAAGCGGCGATAGGCGGGAAGTTCAGCGCCCGACAGAATGAGGTTCGAATGCTGGAGCCAGGCGATGATGCGCTGGGCGGTGACTTCCGGCGACCAGGCGATGCCGCCGATGCGCTTGCCGAACATGCGCATCCAGTCATCGACGAGAGCGCGCGCATTGGCGGTTGCCAGTTCGCTATTGGCGCTTTTCAAATGACGCAGCCAGCCGAAACTTTGAAGTGCTGCTTCCCATTCCGGCGTCGGCGGTTCGACAGCGAAAGGCGACAGTCCGCCGGTTTCGACCAGACGACCGGCCAGTGCAAAACGGCCGTGGTAGAATTCCTGCGCCAATTGCGGGTCTGCTACGCGCAGATCAGGCGGTGCGATCAGGATACGATCCGGGGTAAAGCCGGTGAAGCGCCAGCGATAGAGAGGCCCCATGCGCAGACGGCGGCTGAACTTGCGCCAAGCCTGTGCAACGGCCAGTCCCCAAAGATGTGGGGTTTCGCTGAGGGCGACTGCCACCCGGTCTTTCTCCGTATCGTTTGTCATTATTGTTTGGCCAGATCGAACAGCCCGTTCCTTTGATACAATTGTACAGAAATGGTGAATCGAGCGTTAACCATAACGGGTATCGCGACCCGTTATGGCAATTTTTACGATTTGTCTGCTTGTAGCTGGCCTCAGGACCGGCGCTTGAAGCGGGCGGCGAAGAAGCCGTCCATGCCAGCCATCTGCGGATTGCCCTCAAAACGATCCGGCGGCAGGTCTGCCGGAGTGGATCGCAGAAAGCCTTCCGCCGTCACCAGCCCGTCCAGAAGCCCGCTCAGACTGGAGCAATCCTGCTCCGTAATCGGGAAAGGCTCCAGCAGCGGATTTTCCGCTGCCTTGCGCGCCATTTCCTCGCCTTCGAGCGGGTGCAGCGAACAATTGGAAAAGACGATTATGCCGCCGGGTTTGACCAGAGTGGCCGCGTGCGCCAAAAGCTTGCCCTGAAGTTCGGCAAGCTTTGCTATGTCCTGCGGCGTCTTGGTCCAAGGCACATCCGGATGACGGCGCACCGTGCCGGTGGAAGAGCAGGGGGCATCCAGAAGCACGGCATCGAACAGTTCGTCCGGCTGGAAATCCATCAGATTGGTGGCGACAGTCTTCGCCTCGAAGCCGAGACGTTCCAGATTGCCGCGCAGGCGCTTCAGCCGGTTTTCGGAAAGGTCGAGCGCGGTCACGTCGGCGCCCTGAAGTACGAGCTGCGCCGTCTTGCCGCCGGGGGCGGCGCACAGGTCGGCAACCCGTTTGCCCTTGATGTCGCCCATCAGGCGCGCAGGCAGGCTTGCCGCCACATCCTGCACCCACCAGTCGCCCTCGGCAAAGCCGGGCAGGTCAGTGAGATTGCCTTCGACTGTTTGCAGGCGCACCGAACCATTGGGGAGGGCTGTGCCGCCGAGCTTTTCAGCCCATGCCTTAGCGTCGCCCTTGACCGTGAAATCGATCGGCGGCTCATAGGCATGCATGGCAAGAATGGCTGCTGCTTTTTCCGCGCCATAGGCGTCGGTGATGCTTTTGGCAAACCACTCCGGCACATTGGTTTCCGGCTGCAATGTATGCGCGAGAGCACGTTCCTTGTTACGCGACAGGCGACGCAGCAGCGCATTGACGAGACCGGCATATTTGCGATTGCGAGGATCGTTGTTCGCCGCTTCCACCGCCAGATCGACCGCCGAATGGTCGGGCAGGTCGAGATAGAAAATCTGCGCGATGGCGACATGCAGAAGATGTTTCAACGCCACGGCATTTTCCGGCAGTGGCCGGTCGAGCCGCTTGTTGATAGCGCGTTCGATGCTGCCGCGATTGCGCAGCGCAGAACCTATAATGGCGCGAACCAGCGCGCGGTCGCGCGGCTCCAGCGCCAGATATTGCGGATGACCGTGCGTATTGTCGGTCAGGCCGTCGAGCGAGGTGTTCTTTTCGATCACCGCACCGAGAAGGCGCGCAGCACACAAACGCGCCGCGAGACCGGGGCGCAGGTCTGCGGCATTGGTGTTCATTTGCGGCTTTTTATTTCCACGCTTCGGCGCGGGCTTTTTATCGTTCACACTGTTCTACTTTATTTAGGACCACGGCCCCCGATAACCGGAACCGCCATTGCTGTTACCGCCTGCATTACCCCATGGACCGCTGCTTTGGGAAGGGGCAGCGGCACGCGGTGCCATTCCGCCAGAGCGGATGCCCATTTCGGCAGCCATCTGTTCAAGTGCTGCAATGCGGTTATCGGTGTCCGGATGGGTCGAAAAAAGATTATCCGCGCCGCGTCCGCTCAAGGGATTGATGATGAACATATGCGCGGTTGCCGGGTTGTGTTCGGCTTCCTCGTTCGGGATGGCCTTGGCGCCACGCGCGATCTTGCCCAACGCTGAGGACAGCCATAGCGGATTGCCGCAGATTTCCGCGCCGCGCTTGTCGGCGGCATATTCGCGGGTGCGGCTGACGGCCATCTGCACGATCATTGCGGCAAAGGGCGCGACGATCATGGCGAGAATGGTGCCGACCACGCCCATGATGCCGTTGCCGTTCTCACGATTGCCGCCCAGGAAGAAGGCAAAATTGCCGAGCATGGATATGGCGCCGGCAAGCGTTGCCACGATCGTCATGGTCAGCGTATCGCGGTTCTGGACGTGCGCCAGTTCATGCGCCATCACGCCTGCGACCTCTTCCGGCGTCAGACGGTTGAGGAGCCCGGTTGTAGCTGCAACGGCAGCATTTTCGGGATTGCGGCCCGTGGCAAAGGCATTCGGCTGGTCTTCATGAATGATATAGACCTTCGGCATGGGAAGGCCCGCATTGGCAGCCAGCCCGCTTACCATGCGGTAATAGTCCGGTGCGCTGCGCTCATCCACTTCCTGCGCATTGTACATGCGCAGCACCATCTTGTCGGAGTTCCAGTAGCCGAACAGGTTCATGGCGACAGCGATCAAAAGCGCGATCATCATGCCTCCGCCGCCGCCCAGCAAATAGCCGATGCTCATGAACATGACCGTCATGAGGGCGATCAGCATGGCAGTTTTCGTCATATTCATCCGTGGCGGTCTCCAAATCTTAGGCTGCATGACCCGTAAGGGTTTTGCACGGCAAGTCTTTCTGCCTATATGATGGGTATGAACAGGCTTTGCTTCAATGTTCGAAGTAAAAACCGAGAACGGGAATGTGACCGATGAGCGAAAAAAACGAAGCAACCGAAAGCCCGGAAAACGTAGACAAGCGCACGTTTGAAGACCTGCCGCCTGCCGCCCAGCGCGCGCTGAAGGAAGCTGAAGCGCGCCGCGCTGCCGAAAAGGCAAGCGAAGCGCCCCGCGAACTTGGCGGTCGCGGCGGCAAGGACCCCGCCCGTTTCGGCGATTGGGAGATCAAGGGTCGGTCGATCGATTTCTGATTATCCTGTGAGGATCGATTATCGATGCTGGTAAAAGCAATCTCGATCGTCGCTCCAAGCGGTCGCCGAATAGCGTCTGGGGAGAAAACCCTGGAGGTGAGACGCTGGCTTCCCAATCTCGATGCAGGCGAAGATTTGCTGATTGTCGAGAATCAGCGGTTTCTGGAGAAAGCTGGCGATTACGATCCGGATGGCTATGCGGTAGCACTGGTCCGGATTGGTCGTGTTCGGCCTTTTACACGGGACGATATGAAAGCGGCTTGTGCCTCATATTTCGAAGATGGTTGGCTGGCTTGGGAGATCACCCATATGCGTCCGCTTGAAAAAACATTTCAGGTCGTTGCGGCGCGGAAAATCTATTCGATAGATGTCGAAAGCAAATGTCTAATCGCAATGTGAAAAGGCCGGGAAATCCCGGCCTTTCATTTGTCACTTCTTGTTCTGACGATTTTCGATCAGGTCGTCCACGACGCCCGGATCGGCCAGCGTCGAGGTATCGCCCAGTGCGCCAAAATCGTCTTCGGCGATCTTGCGCAGGATGCGGCGCATGATCTTGCCTGAGCGGGTTTTCGGCAGGCCCGGCGAGAACTGGATCTTGTCCGGCGTGGCAATAGGACCGATTTCCTTGCGCACGTGCTGGGTCAGTTCCTTGCGCAGGGCGTCTTCGTCCTGAACTGCTTCGCCGGTCATCAGCGTGACGTAGCAATAGATGCCTTGTCCCTTGATCGGATGCGGATAGCCCACGACAGCGGCTTCTGAAACCGAGTGATGCGAGACGAGTGCCGATTCGATTTCCGCCGTGCCGAGGCGGTGGCCGGAAATGTTGAGCACGTCATCGACGCGGCCCGTGATCCAGTAGTAACCGTCTTCGTCGCGACGGCAGCCGTCACCGGTGAAGTACTTGCCCTTATAGGTCGAGAAGTAAGCTTCGATGAAGCGCTTGTGATCGCCGTAAAGCGTACGCATCTGGCCCGGCCAGCTATCAATGATGCAGAGATTGCCGTCCACGGCACCTTCAACGACAGCGCCTTCATTGTCCACCAGTTCCGGCCTGATGCCGAAGAACGGACGCGTTGCCGAACCCGGCTTGAGGTCGGTTGCGCCGGGCAGCGGGGTGATGAGAATGCCGCCGGTTTCCGTCTGCCACCACGTATCGACAATCGGCGACCGCTGGTCACCAACGACGTTGTAATACCATTCCCAGGCTTCCGGATTGATCGGCTCGCCCACCGAACCGAGCAGGCGCAGCGTCGAACGCGACGAGCGGGTGACGAATTCATCACCTGCGCCCATCAGGGCGCGGATGGCCGTCGGAGCCGTGTAGAAGATGTTGACGTGATGCTTGTCGACGACTTCCCAGAAACGTCCCTGATCGGGGAAGTTGGGCACGCCTTCGAACATCAATGTCGTCGCGCCGTTGGCCAGCGGGCCGTAGACGATATAGGAGTGGCCCGTCACCCAGCCCACATCCGCCGTGCACCAGTAGATGTCGCCGTCATGATAGTCGAAGACATATTGATGCGTCATTGATGCATAGACGAGATAGCCGCCGGTTGTGTGCAGCACGCCCTTCGGCTTGCCGGTGGAGCCGGAGGTGTAAAGGATGAAGAGCGGGTCTTCCGCATTCATCGGTTCCGGATCGCAGGTCGGTTCGACGCTTGCGACTTCCTGATGATACCAGAGATCGCGGCCCGGTCCCCAGTTCACCTTGCCGCCGGTACGGCGCACGGTGAGAACCTTGTTGACCATGACATATTGCTTGGCCGCAATGTCGATGGCGGTATCGGTGTTTTCCTTCAGCGGAACCGGCTTGCCGCCGCGCACGCCTTCGTCGGCCGTGATGACGAAAGTGGATTCGCAGTCGACGATACGACCGGCAAGCGCTTCCGGAGAGAAGCCGGCAAAGACGACCGAGTGCACAGCGCCGATGCGCGCGCAGGCCAGCATCGCATAGGCCGCTTCCGGGATCATCGGCAGATAGATCGTGACGCGGTCGCCCTTCTTCACGCCGTGCTTCTTCAGCACATTGGCGAGGCGGCAGACATTCTCATGCAGTTCGCGATAGGTGATCTTCTTGTCGATATAGGGATTGTCGCCTTCCCAGATGATGGCGACCTGATCACCACGGCTCTTCAGGTGGCGGTCGATACAGTTATAGGAAACGTTGGTAACGCCGTCCTCATACCATTTGATGGATACATCGCCGTTGAAATCGGTGTTCTTGACCTTGGTGAAAGGCTTGAACCAGTCGATGCGCCGTCCGTGCTTCGCCCAGAAGCTGTCCGGGTCGCTCACGCTTTCCTGATACCAGTCGAGATAGGTTGCGTTGTCGATGAGCGTGTTTCTCTTTGCCTCGGCAAGGACCGGGTAAAGCTTTTCCGACATGATTTCCTCCTTCAGCATTCCGCGAGCCGGACAATATCCCGCTCGTATAAATGCACCCAAAAACTGACCGGCACCTCCCGCCGGATGAGACGGCTTGCCGTGAAAGGCGAGACCATCGGGTGCCCTGTCTACCTTCCATTGCGGGCAAGGTAAATTAGACAATCGGCGCGTCTATGATCCACAATGACGCATCGTCAGAAATGGCAACTGGCAGCACTCGCTGTTGATTGGTGCTAATATATTGTTTTTACAGTTTAAAAACCATTTGGAGTGATTATCTCCTATTCAGGAGCCTGACAATAAGGCTCTTCACAAAAAGGGGAAATCGCCATGACGACGTCCGCTTTGAACGCAAAATCAGCCTTTGAACTCCAGCTCGCCGGTTATGGTCTGACGACGGCGAAAGTTTTCTACCATTTGCCCGATCATCCGCATCTGCTGCAGCTTTTCGTCTGGCAGGATTATGACCTCGCGCCCGATTTTCCGGTGCTCAATCATTTCATCGAATTCTGGAATCGGGAAATCGACGGGCCGTTGCATTCGGTCAGCTACACGCATTTCCGGCTGCTTGGCCCCTCGGACTGGAGGAATGTGCAGGGCGAGATCGTCCTGCATTAGTGGATTGAATTTGACGTTTGATACCCGTCCGATATTTGCCCGGCGCTCATATCCTAGGGATGCAAATGTCGGAATCAGACCACTAGGAGCATTTCCAGCAAAAGTGTGAAGCGGTTTTGCGTAGGATAATGCGACAAAAACAAACAGTAGGGGTGACAATTCAGGCGGGGTTGGCATAGCTCCGCCCGCCGAAGATGGCCGAGCCGACACGCACCGATGTCGCGCCGAAACCGATGGCGGTTTCATAATCGCCCGACATGCCCATGGAGAGCTTTTCGACCTGTGCCTCGCGGGCGAGCTTTTCCAGAAGAGCGAAATGCGGCCCCGGATTTTCATCCGCAGGCGGGATGCACATCAGCCCCTCGATGGCGAGGCCATGTTCCTTGCGGCAGCGCTCGACAAAGGCGACGGCTTCCTTCGGTGCAATGCCGGCCTTCTGTTCTTCAAGTCCGGTATTCACCTGCACGTAGAGCTTTGGGGCCTTGTTCTGCTTCTTGATCTCGCTGGCCAGGGCGGCTGCGATCTTTTCGCGGTCGACCGTTTCGATGACATCGAACAGGGCGACGGCATCGGCGGCCTTGTTGGATTGCAGCGGGCCGATCAGATGCAGTTCGATGCCGGAATAATCCTCGCGCAGTCCTGGCCATTTGGCTTGTGCTTCCTGCACGCGGTTTTCACCGAAGACGCGCTGGCCCGCGTCGAGAGCCGGGCGGATTTCCTCCGCATCGAAGGTTTTTGATACAGCGACAAGCGTAACGGAACCCTTGTCACGCTGTGCTTCCTCTTCGGCAGTGGCGATTGCGGCCTTGACCGTGTTCAGGTTCGTGACGATATCTGACATGAAACTCTCGCTTTCAGGCTTTTCATCCGCAAAAGGTTGACGCTTTCGCCAATACGTGGTGAAGGTCGCCATTAAACATCGACTCTCCTTATTGCATCACCTTCGTACGAGTAAATACGGTCATGGCAGCCGAACGTTATAATCCGCGCGTGGCGGAAGCTCATTGGCAGAAAGTCTGGGAAGAAGACCGGACCTTCGAAACCGACAATGGCGACAGCCGCGAGAAATATTATGTGCTCGAGATGTTCCCCTATCCATCGGGGCGCATCCATATGGGCCATGTGCGCAACTATGCGATGGGCGACGTGGTCGCCCGTTACAAGCGCGCCAAGGGTTTCAACGTGCTTCATCCGATGGGATGGGACGCGTTCGGCATGCCTGCGGAAAATGCAGCGATGCAGAACAAGGTTCATCCGAAGGAATGGACCTACCAGAACATCGCCACGATGCGCAGCCAGCTCAAATCGATGGGGCTTTCGCTCGACTGGGCGCGTGAATTCGCGACCTGCGACGTGGAATATTATCATCGCCAGCAGATGCTGTTCATCGATCTTTTCGAAAAAGGTCTGGTGACGCGCAAGACCTCCAAGGTCAACTGGGACCCGGTCGACAACACCGTGCTTGCCAACGAGCAGGTGGTGGACGGTCGCGGCTGGCGTTCGGGCGCGCTGGTCGAACAGCGCGAACTGACGCAATGGTTCTTCAAGATCACCGATTTCAGCGAGGAATTGCTGGCCGGTCTCGACACGCTCGACCAGTGGCCGGAAAAGGTTCGCCTGATGCAGCGCAACTGGATCGGCAAGTCGGAAGGCCTGCAGGTCCGCTTCGCGCTGGACGGCAATACGGCGCCTGCCGGTTTCTCGGAAATCGAGGTCTATACGACCCGTCCGGACACGCTGTTCGGTGCGGCTTTCGTGGCGATCTCCGCCGATCATCCGCTGGCGAAGAAGCTGGCCGAAGACAATGCTTCGCTTTCCGGTTTCATCGAGGAATGCCATCAGCACGGTACGTCGCTGGCGGCGCTGGAAACGGCAGAGAAGAAGGGCTTCGACACAGGCGTGAAAGTCCGGCATCCGTTCGATGAGAACTGGGAACTGCCGGTCTATGTCGCCAATTTCGTTCTGATGGAATATGGCACGGGCGCGGTGTTCGGCTGCCCGGCACACGATCAGCGCGATCTGGATTTCGCCAACAAGTACAAATTGAAGGTTACGCCTGTTGTTCTGCCGAAGGGCGAAGATGCGGCAGGCTTCAGCATCGGCGAAACGGCCTATACCGATGATGGCGTGATGATCAATTCGCGCTTCCTCGACGGCATGACGCCGGAAGCGGCCTTCAATGAGGTGGCTAAGCGTCTGGAACAGACCAGCCTCGGCAACAGCCCGCAGGCAAGCCGCAAGGTACAGTTCCGTCTGCGTGACTGGGGCATCTCGCGCCAGCGCTACTGGGGCTGCCCGATCCCGATGATCCATTGCGAAAGCTGCGGCGTCAATCCGGTGCCGCGCGCCGATTTGCCGGTCAAGCTGCCGGACGATGTCGAGTTCGACCGTCCGGGCAATCCGCTCGACCGTCATACAACATGGCGTCATGTTAAGTGCCCGAAATGCGGTGCCGATGCGCGCCGTGAAACCGATACGATGGACACGTTCGTCGATTCGTCCTGGTACTATGCGCGCTTTACGGCACCATGGGAAAACGAGCCGACCGACCGCAAGGTTGCCGATCACTGGCTGCCGGTCGATCAGTATATCGGCGGTATCGAACACGCGATCCTGCATCTGCTCTATTCGCGTTTCTTCACCCGCGCGATGAAGGTCGCCGGTCACGTCGGCATCGACGAGCCGTTCAAGGGCCTGTTCACGCAGGGCATGGTTGTGCACGAGACCTACAAGGCCAATGGCCAGTGGGTGGCGCCAGCCGATATTCGTATCGAGGAAACCGACGGCAAGCGCAGCGCGGCCCTGCTCTCGACAGGCGAGCCGGTGGAAATCGGTTCCATCGAGAAGATGTCGAAATCGAAGAAGAATGTTGTCGATCCGGATGACATTATCGCTTCCTACGGTGCCGATACGGCGCGCTGGTTCATGCTGTCTGATTCGCCGCCCGAGCGTGACGTGATCTGGACGGAAGCCGGTGCCGAAGGCGCTCATCGTTTTGTGCAGCGCGTCTGGCGTCTGGTGGCGGAAGCCGCCGAACATCTGAAGGACGTTGCGCCGAAGACCGGGACGCAGGGTGAAGCCCTTGTCGTTTCCAAGGCAGCGCACAAGGCGGTCAAGGCTGTCGGCGATGATATCGAGAAGCTCGCCTTCAATCGTGGCGTCGCCCGTCTTTATGAGCTGGTCAATACGGCTGCTGCTTCCCTGCAGCAGGTGGCTTCGGGCAATGCGGATGACGAGTTGAAGAGTGCTGTCCGTGACGTCACCGAAAAGCTCATCTTGATGCTGGCGCCGATGATGCCGCATCTGGCTGAACAGTGCCTGGCTGTGCTGGGCGGCAAGATTGCCGGTCGTGAAACGCTGGTTGCCCGCAGTGCCTGGCCGGAATTCGATCCGGCATTGGTGGTGGAAAACGAGATCGTTATGCCGGTGCAGATCAACGGTAAGAAGCGTGGGGATTTGACAATCGCCCGCGACGCTGATCAATCTAGCATCCAGCAGGCGGTGCTCGAACTTGACTTCGTCAAGGCTGCGCTCAATGGAGGCTCGCCGAAGAAGGTTATCGTGGTGCCGCAAAGGATCGTCAATGTCGTTGCCTGACCGCTTTTTCTCTGCAATCAAAGCCTTCCGCGTTGCGTTTTTCGCGCTCGGAGCTGCGGTTCTGATGGCTGGATGCACCGTGCAGCCGCTTTACTCCTCCGGCGCTGGTGCCGGTGGAACCATAGGCGGCAGCGTGACGCCGGACATGCGCACCAAGCTTGCCTCGGTGGCCATTGATCCGGCTGGCGATGTGTTTCAGCAGCAGGTCCGCAATCGCCTGATCTTCCTGCTCGGCGGTGGTGCCGGTGAGCCGGCCAACCCGACCTATCGGCTCGGTCTCGGTCTGAGCAGCTATACGCTTGCGGCCGTAAGCGTCGATATTGGCGATCAGACCGACCGTACGGGCCGTCCATCGTCCGGTATCGTCAAGGCAACATCGAACTTCGTGTTGCGTGACAAGGATGGCAAGCCGCTTGCCGCTGGCACCCGCACGGTTGGCGCTTCCTTCGACCGTCCGCGTCAGGAATTCGCGAACCTGCGTGCCGAACGCGATGCACGCAAGCGCGCTGCGGAAGAACTGGCCGAACAGGTGTTCCTCGCTCTGGCACAAAAATTGTCGAAACTCTGATCGGGCTTTCACCTGACGTTGAAAGGCGGTGCTTCCGGGCGCCGCTTTTTTTGTTTTAGAGATTGGATAAATAGCAATGAATTCAGGAAGGTAACATTGCTGTGCCTACCCAACATTCATGTGTCTTCTTGTTTTTCATGAAGTGATTAGCAACCTGAATGCTCCTGCGAGCGCATGATGCGTCCGCTGGTTCAAACCAGTTGTTACAGGAGTAATTGGATGAAGCGGTTTTCCATGATGATGGGCAGTCTCGCAGTTTTGGCCGGGCTGGCGGTTGCGGGCTCGGCGTTGGCACAGGAAAAGGTTGCGCCGCTGCAATGGCAATATTTCCAGGCGGATGAGAACGGCTTCAATCGTACGCCTGTTCTTCTGACCGGAGACAAGGAAGCGATCCTGCTTGATGGCGGCTTCACACTTTCGGACGGTAAGGCGGTTGCCGAGAAAATCAAGGAGACGGGCAAGAAGCTGACCACGATCTATGTGAGCCAGAGCGATCCGGACTATTATTTCAGCCTTGGCCCGATCAAAGCTGCTTTTCCCGACGCGCGCATTATCGCGGCCCCTGAAACGGTCGAGGCGATCAAGGGCAATATCGATAACAAGCTGAAAGTCTGGGGTCCGCAGCTCAAGGATAACGGCCCGCAGAAACTGTCGGATGTCGTCATTCCCGAAGCTTCTGACGTGAAGGCGCTGGAGCTTGAGGGCAATGAGATTGAAATCGTTCCTGCCGAAGGCATGAAGAACCGCCGCTATTTATGGGTGCCTTCGCTCAAAGCGGTGTTCGGCGGCGTTCTGATATCGTCGGGCGGACATGTCTGGCTTGCCGATACGCCTGATCTTGCCCAGCGTGAGGCATGGATCAGGAATCTCGATGCGATTGCTGCCCGCAATCCTGCCATTGTCGTTCCGGCACATATGGCGGCAGGGTCGGCAACGGATGTTTCGGCAATCAAGTTCACGCGCGACTATATCACGGCCTTCGACGAGGAAGCGGCGAAAGCCAAGGATAGCGGCGAACTGATCGCAGCAATGAAGAAGCGTTATCCTGATCTTGGCGGCGAAAGCAGCCTGGAGCTCGGTGCAAAGGTCATCAAGGGCGAGATGAAATGGGAATAAGCTAGAGCATTTCCAGAAAAAGTGCGAAGCGGTTTTGCGTAGGATAATGCGTAAAAACAAAAAGATAGAGTATTTCTAACGATTCAATTTAAACTGGAAATACTCTAGTCTCAAATTGATAGGCAGCTATAAAGGCGGTGTGGATTTCACGCCGCCTTTTCATTGCTGGACCCGATCAAGCCATGCGTCTCGTTTCATTTTCCGCCAAAGGCTACCGTTCGTTGCGTTCCGTCCGGTTCGACCTCGGACAGGTGACGGTTTTCGTCGGCGAGAACGGTGCCGGAAAATCCAACCTCTATCGGGCGCTGCAACTGGTGAAGGCCGCTGCCGAGGGTAATCTCTCGACCGAAGTGGTGCGTGAAGGCGGAATGCAATCGGCCATGTGGAGCGGCAGTCGCCGCAAGCACGAATCGGCGCGCATCATTCTGGAAGCAGATTTTGAAGACGAGCGACTGGCTTCGCGTCTTTCCTATCGTGTCGAGGCAGGTCTGCCGCCGCCGGTTTCCGGGGCCTTTCCCTTCGAACCGCAGATCAAGGAAGAACAGCTCAATCTCGATACGGGCCGTCGTCCTGTCGATCTGATGGACCGGCGCGGACCTGCGGTTTTCGCGCGCGACGGGGAAGGGCGGCGCATGGAACATCCGGGGCGTCTGCTGACTTCGGAAAGCGGTCTGGCGGTGCTCGGACAGTCAGGCCATTATCCGGAGATAGGCGATCTTTCTGCTCAGATACGTGGCTGGCGTTTTTACCATGGTTTTAGAAGCGACCGCGATGCGCCGGTACGTCAGCCGTCCATAGCCGCGACCGCTGCGATGCTGGACGAGGATGGCGGCAATCTCGCTTCGGTCTTTGCGACGCTGGCCCATATCCGGCAGGATACGGTCGATCTGGATCGTCTGGTTGCCGACGCGCTGGAAGGCGCCAAGCTGGTCATTCCCTATCCGGAAGAAACGGCGACTTTCGGCCTGAACTTCCCGGCTTTTCCGCCACGAACATTTCGCCCCGGAGAATTGTCCGACGGACAGATTCGCCTGCTGGCTCTGGCGGGTGCGCTGCTCTCCTATCGCCTGCCGCCACTGATCGCGCTCAACGAGCCGGAGGCAAGCCTGCATCCCGATATGATCCCGTCACTTGCCCGAATGATCGCGCAGGCATCCGAACGCAGCCAGATATGGGTGGTGACCCATTCAGCCGCCCTTGCCAGCGCGATTACCGAGCACTGCGGCGCACGACCGATCCGGGTGAGCAAGCAGGACGGGGAAACGGTGCTGGAATAAAAAAGGCGAGCCAATGGCCCGCCTTTCATTCGTCTGGCAAGGTCGCCGATCAGGCGATCTTCTGACCGGTTTTCGCCCAATCAGCGAGGAAGGTTTCGAGGCCCTTGTCGGTCAGCGGATGCTTGACCAGTGCCTTGAGCGTTGCCGGAGGTGCGGTCACGACATCGGCGCCGATGAGAGCTGCTTCCTTGACGTGATTGACGGTGCGAACCGAAGCGGCAAGAATTTCGGTGCGGAAATCGTAATTGTCGTAAATCGTGCGGATTTCGGCAATCAGCTCCATGCCGTTGATGCCGGTATCGTCGAGACGGCCAATGAACGGCGAAATGAAGGTCGCGCCGGCCTTGGCTGCCAGAAGCGCCTGATTGGCCGAGAAGCAGAGCGTCATGTTGACCTTGTGGCCGTCAGACGACAGAGCCTTACAGGCTTTCAGTCCGTCGAGGGTTACAGGCAGCTTGATGCAGATGTTGTCAGCGATCTTGGCGATGACGGCTGCTTCCTTCATCATCTGCTCATATTCCGTCGCAGCAACCTCGGCGGAAACCGGGCCCTTGACGATGTTGCAGATTTCCTTGGTCACTTCGATAATGTCACGACCCGACTTCAGGATGAGGGACGGGTTGGTGGTCACGCCATCGACCAGCCCAAGGTCATTGAGCTCGCGGATTTCCTTGACGTCCGCAGTGTCCACGAAAAACTTCATAACAGCGTTCCTCCATAATGAGCGCGGGTGGTTTTTGGGAGCTAAATCCATTTAAGTCCCGGAAGGTGGCTTTTCTTTAGCGCAAAGCCGCGCCAAGGTCACGCGATCATGTCGAAAGATTCGCACGATATTGCAAACCCCATTTCTGGTCTGTTTCCGGAGCTCGCACCACGGGTCGTTCCCGTGCTCGTGCCCATGCCCGTAGAGCGGCCTTATTCTTATATGGTTCCGGAAGGGATGAACGTCCAGCCCGGATCGATCGTGCGCGTGCCGCTCGGTCCTCGTGAGGTGGCGGGGATCGTCTGCGAGGGCGAGACCGATGCCGTTGACGCCAGAAAACTGCGGGAGGTTTCCGAAGTTTTCGACTGCCCGCCGGTGGGGGGCGACATGTTGCGCTTCATGCGCTGGGCTGCGGACTACACGCTTTCGCCGCCAGGCATGGTGGCGCGTATGGTCCTGCGTGTGCCTGCCGCATTCGATCCCGAGCCATCGGTGCCGGGCCTTCGATATTCCGGCGGTGAGCCGGAGCGTATGACCGAGGCGAGGTCGCGGGTGATGGAGCTTGCCCGCGACGGGCTTGCATGGACCAGATCCGGCCTTGCCCATGCGGCGGGTGTCTCCATGACGGTCGTGGACGGGTTGAAGACGCAAGGTATTTTCGAGGAAGTCATGCTGCCGCCGCCAGCCGTGGTGGCAAAGCCCGATATCGACTATGCACGGGCCACGCTTTCGGAAGACCAGCAGGCGGCGGCTGAAATGCTGTCGGAAGCCGTGGAAGCCGATTGTTTTTCGGTTTCATTGCTCGATGGCGTGACCGGATCGGGTAAGACCGAGGTTTATTTCGAAGCCGTTGCCAAGGCGATCGAGCAAGGCAAGCAGGTGCTGATTCTCCTGCCTGAGATCGCGCTGACACAACAGTTTCTCGACCGGTTCCACGATCGTTTTGGGGCCAAGCCTGCCGAATGGCACTCCGACCTTGCCCCCCGCACTCGGGAGCGCGTCTGGCGGCAGATTGCCGAAGGTACGGTGCGGGTGGTGGCAGGGGCGCGGTCGGCGCTCTTTTTGCCCTTCAAGGAACTGGGGCTGATCGTTGTCGATGAAGAACATGATCCGGCTTACAAACAGGAAGACCGGGTCTTCTACAATGCGCGCGACATGGCGGTGGTGCGCGGCCATATCAGCGGCTTTCCGGTGGTGCTGGCATCGGCCACGCCATCCATCGAGAGTCAGGTCAATGCGGAGCAGGGACGCTACAAGCGAATCAAGCTTTATGGTCGCTATGCGGAAGCGGCACTGCCCGATTTGAAGACCATCGACATGCGGCGTTCTCCGCCACCGCCGGGCCGGTTTCTGTCGCCCGCACTGACCGAAGCCGTCGGCAAGACGGTGGAACGCGGCGAGCAGGCGCTTTTGTTCCTCAACCGGCGCGGTTATGCGCCTTTGACGTTGTGCCGGGTTTGCGGCCATCGCTTCCAGTGTCCGCAATGTTCAAGCTGGCTGGTGGAACATCGCTTTCGCGGGCAGCTCATGTGCCACCAGTGCGGCTATCACGAGCCAACACCGCAGGCTTGTCCCGAATGCGGCACGCTGGATCATCTGGTTGCCTGCGGTCCGGGTGTGGAGCGCATTGCGGAAGAAGTGGCGGCAACGTTCAGCGAAGCGCGAATCATAGTTCTTTCGTCTGATATGGCAGGCGGCGTGAAGCGGCTGCGGCTGGAACTCGACGCTATCGCAAAAGGCGAGGCGGATATCGTCATCGGTACGCAGCTTGTTGCCAAGGGGCACAACTTTCCCAACATGACATTGGTCGGTGTCGTGGATGCCGATCTGGGGCTTGCCAATGGCGATCCGCGCGCGGCTGAGCGTACCTTCCAGCTTCTCAATCAGGTGACGGGACGTGCCGGTCGAACCGGTCGCAAGAGCCTGGGCCTCATCCAGACCTACCAGCCGGATCATCCGGTGATGCGGGCAATCGTCAGTGGTGATGCGGACGCATTCTATGCCCGCGAGATCGACGAGCGCGAACGCAGCGCTTTGCCGCCTTTCGGACGGCTTGCCGCGCTGATTATTTCAGCCGACAACCGGCCCGATGCCGAAAATCATGCGCGCGCGCTTCGTCGTGCAGCCCCTTCATCCCCGGAGATTTCCGTGCTTGGGCCTGCCGAAGCGCCGCTTGCGCTGGTACGGGGACGCCATCGTTTCCGTATTCTGGTGCACGGGACCAAACGCGCCGATATTCAAGGATTTATTCGCGTCTTGCTTGCCAAAGGGCCGAAGGAAAAAGGCTCGATAAGGGTGCAGGTGGACATTGATCCGCAAAGCTTCCTGTAGGCTGTTGATATTCAGGCTCTGCCGGCCTGCAAATAGCGTCTTTGTGCGCTTCCGGTGCTCACGTACTTCAAGTAGGCTCCGCTCCGGTTCTTCAAAGCCACTATTTTCGGCGCGGCATAACCAGAATCTGAACAGCCTACGCAGGATGGAACGTGGTGCCAAATTCCGCTATATGGCAAGAAACGACGAGGGTAATTGCGATGGAATTCTATCTTCCTGCCACGACCGGAGAATGGCTTGCCTGGGGCTCTGCCGCCGTGACAGCACTGGCCGGTCTTGTCATGCTTTTTGCGCCCGGCATCACGATGAAGCTGCTGCGGCTCCAGCCGATCAACGGCCGTCCCGAAGGTTACGGTTCCATCCGCGCAACGCTCGCCGGGCCCTATCTCGGCGTGGGGCTCGGATGCCTCATTTTCGCGCAGCCGTTTCTCTGGGTCGTGCTTGGTTCCGTATGGGGATTTGCGCTGTTCGGACGCTTCATTTCGATGATGTCGGATGCAGCGGGCCGCAAGGGCGGACCGGCCGGCGGACGCTTCTATGGCAGTCTTGCAGCACTGGTGGAATTCGTGCTTGCAGCGGGTCCGCTCCTTTACGCTTTCGGCTTCATTTCCTGATCGGAAAGGGTGCTCTTCTGCACGTCAGGCGTGCAGGTTGTGTAACGGAAGGTCGCCTCGCCGGGGCAGATGCGACTTTTTTGACCGCGAAAGGCGGCAAATCTTACACAAAAGTGCCGGATTCGCGTGTTGCGAGTCCTGTTCGTCTATGCTAGACGGCAATCACATTTCGGTGTTGACGTGCTCGCGCGTCAGTGGTTTTCCGGAAACATTCAATAAAATCATCGGCTTGGCGTCCTGAACAAGATTGGGTCCCAAAAGGATGGTTTCAACGTAGAGAGCAGGTTGTTCGTGGCTGAAACGTCTTCGCTCATTTCAGGTGTCGCACAGCGTTACGCCGGATCTCTTTTCGAGCTCGCACTCGACGCGAAATCCGTTGCGGCTGTGGAAAAAGATCTTGACCGTTTCGAGGCGCTTCTGAGCGGAAGCGAAGACCTCAAGCGACTGATTTCCAGTCCGGTATTTTCTTCGGAAGATCAGCTTCACGCCATCGGCGCTCTCGCCGACAAGGCGGGCATCAAGGGTCTGGTCGGAAATTTCCTGCGCGTTGTCGCGCGGAACCGTCGTCTCTTCGCCCTGCCGGGCATTATCGCCGCTTTCCGCAAGATTGCTGCCGAACATCGCGGTGAAGTCTCCGCCGATGTCATCTCCGCGCACGAACTGAGTGCTGCGCAGCAGAACGAATTGAAGGCAACGCTGAAGGGCGTGGCCGGCAAGGACGTGACGATCAATGTCACCGTCGATCCGTCGATCCTCGGCGGTCTTATCGTCAAGATGGGTTCGCGTCAGATCGACACGTCCCTTCGCACTAAACTTTCTTCTCTCAAGCTTGCACTGAAAGAGGTCGGCTGATGGACATCCGCGCCGCGGAAATTTCCGCTATCCTGAAAGAGCAAATCAAGAACTTCGGCAAGGAGGCTGAGGTCTCCGAGGTCGGTCAGGTTCTTTCCGTTGGCGACGGTATCGCCCGCGTCTATGGTCTGGATAATGTCCAGGCCGGTGAAATGGTCGAATTCCCTGGTGGCATTCGCGGCATGGCGCTGAACCTTGAAAGCGACAATGTCGGCGTCGTTATCTTCGGTGCCGACCGTGACATCAAGGAAGGCGACATCGTCAAGCGTACCGGCGCAATCGTTGACGTTCCAGTCGGTCCCGGCCTGCTGGGCCGCGTTGTCGACGCTCTCGGCAACCCGATCGACGGCAAGGGCCCAATCGTTGCTACTGAGCGTCGCCGCGTCGACGTGAAGGCACCGGGCATCATTCCGCGCAAGTCGGTTCATGAGCCAATGTCGACCGGCCTCAAGGCTGTTGACGCTCTGATCCCGGTTGGCCGCGGCCAGCGCGAGCTGGTCATCGGTGACCGTCAGACCGGCAAGACCGCCATCATTCTCGACACCTTCCTGAACCAGAAGCCGATCCACGACAACGGCCCGGACAGCGAAAAGCTTTATTGCGTTTACGTTGCTATCGGCCAGAAGCGTTCGACCGTTGCTCAGTTCGTCAAGGTTCTCGAAGAACGCGGCGCTCTGGAATATTCGATCGTTATCGCGGCTACCGCTTCCGATCCGGCTCCGATGCAGTATCTCGCTCCATTTGCGGGCTGCGCCATGGGCGAATATTTCCGCGACAACTCGATGCATGCCCTGATCGGCTACGACGATCTGTCCAAGCAGGCTGTCGCTTACCGTCAGATGTCGCTTCTGCTCCGTCGTCCTCCGGGCCGCGAAGCTTATCCGGGCGACGTTTTCTATCTGCACTCCCGTCTTCTCGAGCGCGCTGCAAAGCTCAACGACGAAAACGGCGCTGGCTCGCTGACGGCTCTGCCGGTCATCGAAACGCAGGGCAACGACGTTTCCGCCTTCATTCCGACCAACGTGATCTCGATCACCGACGGCCAGATCTTCCTCGAAACCAACCTGTTCTACCAGGGTATCCGTCCGGCTGTTAACGTCGGTCTGTCGGTTTCGCGCGTTGGTTCTTCGGCGCAGGTCAAGGCCATGAAGCAGGTTGCCGGCTCGATCAAGGGCGAGCTCGCCCAGTATCGTGAAATGGCCGCCTTCGCACAGTTCGGTTCGGATCTCGATGCCTCGACCCAGCGTTTGCTGAACCGCGGTGCACGTCTGACCGAGCTTCTCAAGCAGCCGCAGTTCTCGCCGCTCAAGACGGAAGAACAGGTTGCCGTGATTTTCGCCGGCGTGAATGGCTATCTCGACAAGATCGCCGTCAACCAGGTTGGCAAGTTCGAAGCAGGTCTTCTTTCTTCGCTGCGCACCGAGCACAAGGATGTGCTCGATGCGATCCGCGACGAAAAGGCGCTCACCGACAACATCAAAGCAAAGCTCAAGGCAGCGGTCGACGCGTTCGCCAAGTCTTTCGCTTGAATTTTGTGACGGGATGAACGGATGCCTTCACTAAAGGATCTGAGAAACCGTATCGCCTCGGTCAAGGCGACGCAGAAAATCACCAAGGCGATGCAGATGGTCGCCGCGGCGAAGCTGCGCCGTGCCCAGGAAGCTGCGGAGGCCGCAAGGCCTTATTCGCAGCGCATGGGCGCCGTTCTCGCAAATATCGCGCAGAACGTAACCGGCGAAGATGCGCCGGCCCTGATGGCCGGTACGGGCAAGGACGACGTGCATCTGCTCGTCGTCTGCACCGCAGAACGTGGCCTTTGCGGCGGTTTCAACAGCCAAATCGCGCGTCTGGCGCGCGATCATGCCCGCAAGCTCCTTGCTGAAGGCAAGACGGTCAAGATCATCACGGTCGGCAAGAAGGGCGCAGATATTCTGCGTCGTGAGTTTGCCTCTCTGATTATCGACCACGTCAATTTGCGCGAAGTCAAGCAGCTCGCTTTTGTGCATGCCGACCAGATCGGCCACAAGGTGATCGAGCTGTTCGAACAAGGCGAATTTGATGTCTGCACCCTGTTCTATTCCGAATTCAAGTCGGTGATTGCACAGATTCCAACTGCACAGCAGATCATTCCGGCTTCGGCTGGCGATGTTGCGCAGGCGGACACTGCAGGCGATGCGATTTATGAGTACGAACCTGATCCTGCGGCGATCCTGTCGACGCTGATCCCACGCAATATTTCGGTCCAGATTTTCCGCGCTCTGCTGGAAAATGTGGCGGGCGAAATGGGCGCGAAGATGAGCGCGATGGACAATGCGACGCGTAACGCCGGTGACATGATCAACAAGTTGTCGATCACGTATAACCGTCAGCGTCAGGCTCAGATCACCAAGGAACTGATCGAAATCATTTCGGGCGCGGAAGCGCTCTAATCGGAAGGTAAAAGGATCGATGGCAAAAGCAGCGACCCCGAAAACTACCGCCGCGGCCGAAGCGAAGCCAGCAGCGGCGAAAGCTCCAGCCAAAAAGGCTCCGGCGAAGGCGGCAGCCGCCAAGTCTGATGCAGCTCCCAAGGCTGCAACGACCGGCGCAGTAGGCAAGATCACTCAGGTCATCGGCGCTGTTGTCGACGTACAGTTCGAAGACGGTCAGCTTCCGCTGATCCTCAACGCTCTGGAAACCGACAATCTCGGCAGCCGTCTGGTTCTTGAAGTTGCACAGCATCTGGGCGAAAACACCGTTCGCACCATCGCCATGGACTCGACTGAAGGTCTGGTTCGCGGTCACGAAGTGCGCGACACCGGCAACCCGATCATGGTTCCGGTTGGTGAGGAAACCCTTGGCCGCATCATGAACGTCATCGGCGAGCCGGTTGACGAAGCTGGTCCGATCAAGACCACTGCCCGTCGTGCGATCCACCAGGAAGCTCCTGAATATATCGAACAGTCGACCGAAGCTGAAATCCTCGTAACGGGCATCAAGGTCGTCGACCTTCTCGCTCCTTACGCCAAGGGCGGCAAGATTGGTCTGTTCGGCGGCGCTGGCGTCGGCAAGACCGTTCTCATCATGGAACTGATCAACAACGTCGCCAAGGCGCACGGCGGTTACTCGGTATTCGCAGGCGTTGGTGAACGTACCCGTGAAGGTAACGACCTTTACCACGAAATGATCGAATCGGGCGTTAACAAGCTCGGTGGCGGTGAAGGCTCCAAGGCCGCACTCGTTTACGGTCAGATGAACGAGCCTCCGGGTGCGCGCGCTCGCGTTGCCCTGTCGGGTCTGACGGTTGCTGAAAACTTCCGTGACCAGGGCCAGGACGTCCTGTTCTTCGTGGACAACATCTTCCGCTTCACGCAGGCTGGTTCGGAACTTTCGGCTCTTCTCGGCCGTATTCCTTCCGCTGTGGGTTATCAGCCGACGCTGGCAACCGACATGGGCGCGATGCAGGAACGCATCACCACGACGACCAAGGGCTCGATTACTTCGGTTCAGGCAATTTACGTTCCTGCCGACGATTTGACCGACCCTGCACCGGCAACGTCGTTCGCTCACTTGGACGCGACCACGACGCTGAACCGTTCGATCGCTGAAAAGGGTATTTACCCGGCTGTGGATCCTCTCGAATCCACGTCGCGTATGCTCGATCCGATGATCGTTGGTGAAGAACACTACGCTGTTGCTCGTCAGGTTCAGTCGATCCTTCAGCGCTACAAGTCGCTTCAGGACATCATCGCCATCCTCGGCATGGACGAACTGTCGGAAGACGACAAGCTGACCGTTGCGCGCGCTCGTAAGATCGAACGCTTCCTGTCGCAGCCGTTCTTCGTTGCTGAAGTCTTCACCGGTTCGCCAGGCAAGCTGGTTGACCTCGCCGACACCATCAAGGGCTTCAAGGGCCTTTGCGCAGGTGAATACGATCATCTTCCAGAACCGGCTTTCTACATGGTCGGCTCGATTGAAGAAGCGATCGAAAAGGCGAAGAAGCTGGCAGCTGAAGCTGCTTGATGAATTGAATTTCCCGGTGGGCCGCAAGGCCCGCCGTGAAAGCCAATCATTTTGTTTAAGCATGATCTTTTCCGGAAACCGTTTTCGGGTTCATGCTTTTGAATTCAAGTGAGAACCATGGCTCAAGCTTTCCAATTCGAACTCGTGTCGCCTGAACGGCTCCTGCTTTCCGCGCAGGTGACGGAAGTCGTCATTCCGGGTAGCGAAGGCTATCTGACGGCTCTCGCCGGTCATTCGCCG
>JACDJC010000229.1_pt1 | contig 71926 bp, 75 predicted proteins | sample 7454191 | NCBI WGS metagenome assembly JACDJC01 (sample SAMN14253291, study PRJNA609438) | sludge metagenome | isolation source: sludge after 25d culture with pyrite and EDTA | collected 2018-12-20 | reverse complement strand
GCGGCTTAAGTGGTATCTGCTCAAACTGCCATTGACCGTGGTGCTGATTGCCGCCGGCTTCATCTTTGAGGCGATCATTTCTTGGCCTTTTGCCCTGCTCTGTTGGTTGCACACCCGGCATCCTTCGCGCTGATGGCGCTCCCTTTGCCCATGTGGACTTATATCAAGCTGTTTCTCACCGCTGTCTTCTGGGGCGGCACTTTTATCGCCGGCCGCATCGTGGCGGCCACGGTCAGCCCTTTTTCGGCGGCCTTCCTGAGGTTTGCCATCGCCGCGAGTTGCCTGCTGGCGCTCACCTTGATTCGTGAAAAACGGTTTCCCCGTCTCCATCCCCGTCAGATGACGGGCGTGGCGTTACTTGGATTGACGGGAATTTTTGCCTATAACAGCTTCTTTTTCGGGGGATTGGCCCTCATCGCCGCCAGCCGGGCCTCGTTGATCATCGCCTGCAATCCGGTGCTCATCACCGTTTTGTCCGCCTGGATGTTTCGAGAGCGATTGGGTCCCCTGCGCTTGGTGGGCACCCTGATCTCGCTGGCCGGCGCCGTGGTGGTGATCACCCGGGGACAGCCCATGCAGATCTGGCAAGGCGGCGTCGGCACCGGCGAGATGATGATCTTCGGCTGCGTGGTCAGCTGGGTGGCCTACTCGTTGATCGGCAAGGTGCTGCTCAAGGGGCTTTCGCCTTTGACGACGGTTACCTATGCGGCCACCAGCGGCATGCTGATGCTGTTGCCGGTCGCTTGGTTCAGCGGCCTCGTCGCCGATGTGGCTGCCTGTCGATGGCAGGATTGGGCCAGTCTCGTCTATCTGGGCGTTTTGGGGACAGTTGTTGGATTCGTCTGGTATTATCAGGGAATTATGCGGATAGGGGCCGGCCCGGCGAGTCTGTTTATCAACTTTGTGCCGGTGAGCGCCATCGTCATGGCCTATCTGATCCTCGATGAACCGGTGACGGCCTCGCTGGTTGTCGGGGCCTTATTGGTCGGCACGGGGGTTTATCTGACCTGTCGGCCGCCGTCGCGACGGTACGCTCTGGCCACCGACGGCGTTTCACCTTGACACGCACCTGACCAGTCGATAGTTTCTCCTATTAAATATTCGTGTTTCAATCGACGTTTCGGGCGGGAAGATGACAGCCCGGGCGGTGGGTTCCTTGGTGAGGTTGAAGGCTCATGAAAATCGGAAGAAACGACCCGTGCCCCTGCGGCAGCGGGTTGAAATACAAGCATTGCTGCCTTGGTAAAAAGAAGCCTGGCACTGGAGGGGATCTGAAGGATACCTACTACCGGCGCCATGGCATCCGGCTGAAGAACGCCGACGACGTGGAAAAGATCCGTCGCTCAGGCCGCCTGACGGTGGAGATTCTGGAAATGGTGGCCCGGGCCCTGCGACCGGGGATGACCACCGAAGACATCAACACCCTGGTTCACGAACACACCATCGCCAACGGCGCCATTCCCGCGCCTTTGAACTATCGGGGCTTCCCCAAGAGCGTCTGCGTGTCGGTAAACGACGAGATTTGCCACGGTATTCCCGGAGACCGGATTCTGGAGGACGGTGATATCGTCAACGTGGACGTCACCTCGATTCTCGACGGTTACTACGCCGACGCCAATCGGACGTTCTTTGTGGGAGAGCCCAGCGCCGATGCCCGCAAGATCGTGGCGGTGGCGCAGGAGTGCCTGCGTCGGGGGCTCGAGATGGTCAAACCGGGTGGCACCACCGGCGATATCGGCTGGGCGATCCAGACCTACGCCGAAGGCCAGGGGTGCAGCGTGGTGCGTGAATTCGTCGGTCACGGGGTCGGCTTTGAATTCCATGAACCGCCCCAAATCCTGCATTACGGCCGTCGCGGTGGGGGAATCGTTCTCGTGCCGGGCATGGTGTTTACCATCGAACCGATGATCAACCTTGGCCGCCGGGAGCTTTATATCCTCGACAACCACTGGACCGCCGTCACCGAGGATGGCAGTCTCTCGGCCCAATTCGAGCAGACCTGTCTCGTGACCCCCGAGGGCGTCGAGGTATTGACGCCGTATCCCCTATGAATTCCATGTCCGCCAGCGGCCAGGCCCCCTTGGCCGACCGTTCCCCGCACGATCCGGAAGACCTCTATGGGGGCCCCACGGCTATTCTCGACTGTCATCATCCCGCCGTACAGGCCTTTGCCCGCAAGGCCATTCCCCTTTGTCGCACCGATCCGGTGGCACGGGCCGTGAGCCTTTTTTACGCCGTTCGAGACCAGATTCGTTACGATCCTTACATGCCCTTTTATCGCCCCGAGCACTACCGGGCCAGCACCACCCTGGCCACGGGGCGGGGATTTTGCGTGGGCAAGGCGGCCCTGCTCTGCGCGCTGGGCCGCGCCGTTGACATTCCCAGCCGGCTCGGTTTCGCCGATTTGCGCAATCACCTGGTGCCCAAACCGCTCCGGGAAACCCTCGGATCGGATCTTTTCGTCTATCATGGCTACACCGAGTTTTGGCTTGAAGGCCGGTGGGTCAAGGCCACCCCGGCCTTCAATGCCGAGCTGTTTTGGCGTCAGGGGGTGGCCCCCCTGGATTTCGACGGATGTCACGACGCCGTTCTCCCGGCGCGAACCGATGACGGCGAGCCCTTCATCGAGTACCGGCATGACCACGGTTCTCGCTCTGATGTTCCCGTTGGGGAAATCGTGGCGGCGTGGCGCCGTACCTATGGCCATGAGCGGGTGGACAGGTGGATCGCCGCCTTCGAGGCCGGCGGTGGGATGCGCGAGGCGTCGTTGCACCATCCACTGTAGGCATTGACGGAAAACAAGAGGATACTGCCATGGATTTAAGTGATTACTTCTCAAACGTGATCGGTTTCGGCGTGCTGGCCACGGCCGATGCCGACGGGCGGGTCAATCTGGCCGTCTACGCACGGCCCCATGTGCTGGCGGATGGGACACTGGCCATGATCATGCGTGACCGGTTGAGCCATCATAACCTGCAGTCCAACCCTTGCGCCGCTTACCTTTTCCGCGAAGAGGGGCCCGGCGGCTTTCGTGGCAAGCGACTGCACTTAACCAAGATCGCCGAAGAAAAGGACACCCCGCGCATCGAGGAACTCAAGCGCCGTCACCCCTCCCTGGCGAAGGACACGGACCGGGGCTCCCTTTTTCTGGTGATCTTCCAGGTGGATCGAGTCCTTCCCCTCATCGGCTCGGGCGATTGAGCTCCGGATGAGGATTTGAAAGAAGGGTGATGTCCATGACGGCGGAGATTCACCAGCACATTTTGGGCCTGCTCCTCAGCCAGCCACTGGCCGTGCTGTGCACTCGGGGCCGGCGTTTGCACGCCAGCCTTCTGGCCGTTGCCCCCACCGACGATCTGCGGCGCATTTTTTTCGCCACTCCCCGCACCACGGAAAAGTTTGCCAATCTCACGGCCGATCCGGATGCCGCCTTGCTGGTACACAACGCTACAGGTAGCGCGGACGATTTCAACAACGCCATGGCGGTGACGATTACGGGCAGAGCCGAGGAGATTGGACCGGAGAGGGCGGCTTATTTCGACGGCATCTACCTGGCGCGCCACCCCGCCCTGGCGGATTTCATCGCCGCCGCCACGACGGCCCGCATGGTTTTTTCCGTGGAAACCTATCGCCTGGTACGCCAGTTTCAACAAGTCACCCTCTACCGAATCGAATAACGCCATTCTTTTCAGTGTTCTTTTTTTTGTTACGGTGTCCAACCCGCGCCATCGATAAACGACGGAGCCCACCGGAGGGAGTGTCATGACGGAGTCGATCAAGATCGGGATCAGCGCCTGTCTGCTGGGCGAGAAGGTTCGTTGGAACGGCGTCGGGGCCCGGGATCCATTCATCACAGACACCCTGGGAAAATTCGTCCAATGGGTGCCGGTGTGTCCCGAGGTGGAGTGCGGGCTACCGATTCCTCGTGAACCCCTGCGGCTAGTGGGACCGGTGGAAAACCCGCGTCTGGTCACCTCGCGCACCGGTGTGGACCATACCGACCGGATGCAGGGGTGGATCCGCCGGCGCCTGCCCGAGCTGGAAGAAGCGGACCTGGGGGGCTTCATCTTCAAGAAGGATTCCCCCTCCAGCGGCTTGATGCGGGTCAAGGTCTACAACGATTCGGGCATGCCCGAAAAAAAAGGTGCCGGGATGTTCGCGCGGGCTTTTGTGCAGCATTTTCCCCGGGTGCCGGTGGAAGAAGAGGGGCGTCTCAACGATCCCAAGTTGCGCGAGACGTTCATCGAGCAGATTTTTACCCTCCAGCGCTGGCGCCAGACCCTGGCGCGGGGCCGGAGGCTGGGAAACCTGGTGGATTTCCACAGCCGACACAAGCTGCTGTTCATGGCGCACAGCCCGGAGCATTACCGGGAGGCGGGGCGGTTGGTGGCGGCGGGCAAGGACAAACCGGCCGAAACGCTTTACCCGGCATACGAAACCCTGCTGTTGGATACCCTGCGGCTGAAGACCACAATCAAGAAACAGATCAACGTACTGCAGCACATGCTCGGTTACTTCAAGCAGGATCTCAGTGCCGATGAGAAGCAGGAGGTGCTGGAGCTGGTGGATCTGTATCGGCGCGAGCTGGTGCCCCTGATCGTGCCGCTGACGTTGATCAATCATTTTGTGCGCAAGTACGGCCAGCCGTACCTGGCCCAGCAGGTCTATCTCAACCCCCACCCGGTGGAGCTGAAACTGCGCAATCATGTTTGATGTTTGAAACTTGGGGGCGCGGGCCCGATTTGCATTGTTGGCAGTAGCGATCCAGGATTTCAGGCAAAAACGATGCGGACGTCTTTCCATTCCTTGATCCGGTTGACGGAGGTTTTTCATCGATGAAGCCAGACTCGCCGATCCTCGTCACTGGCGCCACCGGGTACGTCGGCGGCCGCCTGGTGCCGCAGCTGCTGGCCGCCGGCCACCGGGTGCGGGCCATGGGCCGCTCGGTGGAAAAGCTCTCCGGACGCCCCTGGGCCACCGATCCCGGCGTCGAGCTGGTGCGTGGCGACACCCTGGACCGTGTTTCGCTGACGTCGGCGGCCTCCGGTTGCCGCGCTGCCTACTACCTGGTTCATTCCATGATCGCCCAGAAGGGACGCTACGCCGAGGCCGACCGGATCAGCGCCCGGAACATGGCCGGTGCGGCCGCCGAGGCCGGGCTCAACCAGATCATCTACCTGTCCGGGCTCGGTGATCCGAATGATCCGGCCGTCAGCCGCCACCTGAGTTCACGCTACGAGGTGGAAGATATCCTGCGCGCCGGACCGGTGCCCACCACCGTGCTGCGAGCCGCCATGATCCTCGGGGCCGGCAGCGCCTCCTTCGAGATGCTGCGCTATCTGGTGGAACGGCTGCCGGTGATGATCACCCCGCGGTGGGTGGACACCCCCTGCCAGCCGATTTCCATTACCAGCGTGCTGCATTACCTGAATGGCTGTCTCGATCTGCCCGCTGCCATGGGGCAGACTTTCGACATCGGGGATGAAGAGATCCTGAGCTACCGTCAGCTCATCGACATCTATGCCCGGGAGGCGGGGTTGCGGCGGCGGCGGATCTTTTCCGTGCCGGTGCTCACCCCGCGGTTGTCCGCCTACTGGATTCACCTGGTGACCCCGGTGCCGGCCGCCATTGCCCAGCCGCTGGCCCAGGGGTTGGCCGTGCCGGTGGTCTGTCGCGACCATCGGATCCGCGGTCTGCTGCCGCACCGGGCACCTTCGGCCCGCGACACCATCCGGCTGGCGCTGCGCCGTCAACGTCGGGATGCGGTGGAGACCTGTTGGAGCGACGCCGGGTGCCTGCTGCCGCCTGAATGGGCCGTGTGCGGGGATGCCGAATGGGCGGGGGGAACGATCCATCGCTGCGGCTACCGGGTCCGCCTGCGCGCCGAGGCGGAAGCGGTCTGGGCACCGGTGGTGCGGATCGGCGGTGGCAGTGGGTATTATTTTGCCGATGGTCTCTGGTATTTGCGCGGGCTGATCGACCGGTTGGCTGGAGGGGTCGGGCTGCGCCGGGGACGGCGGCATCCCGTGGTCTTGCGGGTGGGTGATGCCCTGGATTTTTGGCGGGTGCTGGCGTTGGTGCCGCCGCGTCGACTCCGCCTGCTGGCGGAAATGAAGACCCCCGGACCGGCGGTGCTCGAATTTCGCATAGCGGATCAGGGGGATGGGGTGACCGAGTTGACGCTGCTGTCGCACTTCGAGCCGCGTGGACTCTGGGGCCTAATCTATTGGTATAGCCTCTATCCGTTTCACGAACTGATTTTTTACGGCATGCTCAAGGCCATCGCCCGGCGGATCGGTGCGCCGGTGGTCGCCGGCCCCCGACGCTTCACGCCGCGCCTGCCCACCGCCTGCCAGCTGCCTTAAAACGGCTCGGCCGGTCGATTCAAAACGGTGGAAATCGGTCTGTGTTTTCCGTTCGGTGGATCAGCTCCAGAACCGCGTCGCGCAGGGGGGAAACCAGCTCCCGCCATCTGGGTTCGATGGCCTTGGCGTCGTGCCACTTGAAATCCACGGCCACCACGCTTTCCGCCACGCGGCGGTTGCCCCCAGCCCCGTAGGCGTCGCCCAGGGTGTATTCGACCCAAAGCATCCGCTGGGGATCGATCTTGAAATCAACCGCCACGCAGGTGGCCACGTGACCGGTGCAACTGCGCACCGACATGTCGTTGATCCGCTCCTTGGGCAGGTCGGAGACCACGGCAATGAACGGTTTCAGGTGGGCCAAGCCTTTTTGATCGCCGCGTCGCAAATCGAAGATCCGCAGCCGACAGCGCCCGCTGCCCAGGCGCATGCGTCCCCCCCAGCCTTCCCAGTGATAGACATCGTCGTAGATCAGCACGTCGGTTTCCATCGGGTGCTTTCCATGATTCGGTTCGGGTCTTGTTCCCGTCAAGCGGTCCGTAGATAGGCCACGGCGTTGGCGAAGATGCGTACCCCGGGGGTGGGCGCCGTTGGCAACGGGCGGCCGGCTCGGCGCAGCGGCTCTTTCTGCCGGGTCCATTCCGGGTGGTTGGTCCAGTGGTGATAGGCCTCGGGATGGGGCATGAGGCCGAAAACACGACCGGTGGGGTCGCAGATGCCGGCGATATCGTTCAGCGACCCATTGGGGTTGGCCGGAAAGGCGCCGCCGGCCGGCCGGCCATCGGCGTTGGCGTAGCGCAACACCACCTGTTTTTGGGCCTCGAGTCGGTTGAGGGTGTCCGCATCGGTGACGAACTTGCCCTCCCCGTGGCGGATGGGTAGCTCGATGCCCTCCAGCCCCCGGGTGAACACACAGGGGGTGTGGGCCGAGACGGCCAGCCGGACCCAGTCATCGCGAAAGTTGCCGCAGTCGTTGTGGGTCAGGGCGACGGATCGCCGAGTGTAGTCGCCATCCAGGCCGGGGAGGAGGCCGAGGTTCACCAGGACCTGAAATCCGTTGCAGATGCCCATGACCAGATTGCCCCGGGCCACCCATTCCAGCAACTGGTGGCCGACCCGGTTCTTCAGACGCACGGCCTGCACCACTCCGGCCCCGTGGTCATCGCCCCAACTGAAGCCGCCGCCGAAGACCATGATCTGGTAGTCGGGCAGAGAGATATCGCCGTCGATCAGCGCGTTGATATGAACCCGATGAGGGGTCGCCCCGGCCAGGGCCAAGGCGTGGGCGGTCTCGTTGTCGCAGTTCAAGCCATAGCCGGTGAGCACCAAAGCATCGATGGGAATCGGGGACATGCCGTTTTCAACAGCCTCCATGACCACTGGGAAAGTTAAATCAAGTTTCCAAAGGGCCGCTTCCAGGCGTCCACCAACCGTTCCAAAGCCAGTCGGACCAGCGGCTGATCGCCGTTGCGGATCTCCATGACCGGCTCGGCGGTCACCGTGCCCACGGCCGCCATGGGCAGCCCGGTAAACAGTTTTTCGAAGCCCTGGCGCTGCGCCGGATCCACGCTGACGATCAAACGCCCGGCGGACTCGGAAAACAGGAGGCGGTCGGGGCGCAAAGGCCTGGCGGTGGGCACTTGATCCAGGTCCACCGTCAGACCCAATCGTCCTCCGATGGCCGCCAGGGAAAGGTGAACCCCCAAACCACCCCGATAGACACCATGGGCCGAAGCGACGATTTCTTCGGCAATGGCCCGGGCCAGGGCGCGGTACAGGGGAAGGAACGTTTCCGGGTGGGCCTCGGGAACCCGGCAGCCGATTTCACCGAAGAGTTCATAGTACGCCGAGGCCCCCAGTTCGGCTCGGGTGAGGCCCAGGACGTAGATGATGTCCCCGGGGGCCTTGAGGTCCATGGTGACGCAGCGGGTGATGTCGTCGATGACGCTGACGGCGGAAAACTGCAACGTCTCCAGGGCGCTGACCTTGTGCCGTTCCCCGAAGCGGCCGGGCAGGTGACCGTCGACGTACATGCTGTCCTTGCCCGAGAGCAATGGAATGCCGTAGGCGAGGCAGCTTTCGCGCAGCGCCTTGCAGGCCCGCACCAACTGGGCCGCCTTGAAGCGGCCGTCCGGGTTTTTCTCCGGATCGTACTGAATGTTGGGCCAGCAGAAGTTGTCCACCCCGCCGATATGATCCGGGTTGCCCCCGGTGGCGATAATGCGGCGCACGGCCTCGTCGATGGTGCAGCCGGTCATGTGATAGGCATCGATGGCCGAATACTGGGGGATCAGGGCCTGGGTGAACACCAGCCCGCGGGGGCCGGTGAGCACGGGGCGGATCACGGCGGCATCGGGGGGAACATCGCGGCCGGCGCCGATGAGGGGTTTGATGACACTGGTCCCCTGAACCTCGTGATCGTACTGGCGGGCGATCCAGTTCTTGGCGCAGGTGTTGGGCTGCGCCAGCATTTCCAGCACCAGGCCGTTGTAGTCGGTGGGTTCACCGAGGACCGGCTCGCAGAGGCCGCGGTGTTCCGGCGGTTGCCACCGCGCTTCGAAGGCCCACTGGGGAAAGCCGGACTCCAGCAGGGACAGATCCACGTAGGCGCAGGTTTTTCCCTCGTAGCGGATGTGCAGCTTGCCGGTATCGGTGTAGGATCCGATCACCGTGCTCTCCACCGCATGACGCCGCGACAGGGCCATGAAGGCCTCCAGATCCTCGGGCGCCACGGCCACGGTCATGCGCTCCTGGCTTTCCGAGACCCAGATTTCCCACTGGTCCAGGCCGGCGTACTTCAGCGGAACCTTCTCGAGGTCGATGAGGGCACCGTTGCTGTAACGGGCCGATTCGCCCACCGAAGAGGACAACCCGCCGCCGCCGTTGTCCGTGACGAAGCGGATGAGCCCGGCGTCCCTGGCTTCGAGGAGAAAATCGTGCATTTTCTTCTGGGTGTAAGGGTCACCGATCTGCACGTGGCCCGCCGGGGTGTGCTCGGAGAAGACTTCGCTGGAGGCGGTGACCCCGTGGATGCCGTCCTTGCCCACCCGGCCGCCGCACATGATCACCAGGTCGCCGGGGGAAGTGGTCTTTTCTTCGGCCGGCGTGCCGGCGACCCGGGCCGGCATCACGCCCAGGGCGGTGACGAAGACGAGGCACTTGCCCAGGTACCCCGGATGAAAGAGGACCTGGCCGAAGGGGGTGGGGATGCCGCTCTTGTTGCCGCCGTCGCGCACCCCTTCGATGACCCCGTCCAGCAGCCTACGCGGATGCAGGCGCGGGCGCAGCGGGCCGGTGTAATCTCGCGGTCCCATGCAGTAGCCGTAAGCGCCCATGACGAGCCGGGCACCCTTGCCGGTGCCCAGTGGATCCCGGTATACCCCCACAATGCCGGTGATGGCGCCGCCGTAGGCTTCCATGTTCGACGGGCTGTTGTGGGTTTCTCCGGTGATCACGTAGTAATGGTCCCCGTCGAGGCGGCCGGCACCGGCGTTGTCCCAGAGCACCGAGACCACCCAATCCTTCTGGTTTTTCAGGGCCAGGGTGGGGGCCTCGATGCAGGTCTTGAAGAGGTTGTTGACCGTTTCGGTCTCTCCGGTGGCCAGGTCCCGATAATCGAAGCGTCCGCGGAAGGTGTTGTGGTTGCAATGGTCGCTGCGGGCCTGGGAGATGTACTCCAGCTCCACGTCGGTGGGATCGTCGAGGCCCATGGCGCGGCGCGCCTCCCGGACTGCCGGGTCACGGAAGTAGGCCCGGATGACCGGGATGTCGTTGGGATTGAGGGCCAAGGAACGGGCATCGCTGATGGCCTGCAGCTCCCCGTCGCTGCCGATGGGCACGGTGGCCACGGTGGGCGTGTGGTCCAGGATCACCTTGGGAATGATGATGCCGATGCCGGTATCCGCTCCCCAGTCCTTGCGGTCATAGATCCGCCATTGCTGGATGATGTCGTTGGCCAGCAACTCCCCGGCGATCCGGTCCACGGCGGCGCGGTCCAGCCCCTTGGCCTGGATGCAGTAGCGCTTGGAGGTATAAACGGCCGCCTCGGGCGGCAGACGGATGCCCAGGCCGTCTTCGATGGCCTCCGCGGCGGTGGCCCCGGGGTTGTCCCTTACCCCGGGCCGCAGTCCGACCCACACCACCCAGTCGAAGGGTTCGGGCAGGGGGGCGAAGGAGGAGACCTGGGTAACGGGGTTGGTGAAGATTTCGGTGCGGATCCGCTCGCACTGGTTATGGCTCAGGGCGGCGTCGATGGTGAGCACCTGGATGGTGCGGACCCGGTCCAGCGCGAGGTGAAAGTAGTCGGCCGCCTTGCGGCGAACCCCCTCTCCCTCGGGGTCAAAAAGGTTGTTTTTTAACGTAATTTCAAGTCGATGAGCCATACGCCAGATCCGGGTTTGAAAGTTGGATGCCAGTTTGTACGAACGGAACCGAAGGCGCCGCCGGTGAGACTCCCATTCGTCTTATAGCCCATGGTGGGCCGGCGGATCAAGGTGGGGGACGGAAGCTCGTCTCAATCGGAGGCGATGCGCACGATGTCGTTGTAGAAGACCAGGATCATGAGCAGCATCAGCAGAAACATTCCGGCCTGCTGGGCGATTTCGCGCACCCGGATGCTCACCGGGCGTCCCCGCAGGGCCTCGATGGCGAAAAAGAGCAGGTGGCCGCCGTCGAGAACCGGTATCGGCAGGATGTTGAGAATCGCCAGGTTGATGCTGATCAGCGCGGTGAAAAACATCAGGTTCACCAGCCCTTCCCGGGCTTGCTGACCCGCCATTTCGGCAATCATGATCGGTCCGCCCAGGGTCTTGGGCGATAGGGTGCCGGAGATGATCTTGGCCACACTGAGGACGGTCATTTCCGTGATGGCCCAGGTCTGTGAAGCGGCGGTGGCGGCGGCTTCCAGAGGGCCGATGCGACGGGTCTCCACCTGGCCGGCCGCGGTGACTCCGATGATGTAACGGGTCACCGGTTCACCGAAAATGTTCTCTGTTTGGTGCACCTCGGGGCTGATGCGCACCTGGCCCTCGGTGTCCCCGCGACGGTATTGCACCGTCAGGGCCTGTCCCTGGCTGGCAGAGATGCGTTCGGCCATGTCCTGCCAGGTAGCCACGGGCTTCCCGTCAATGGCGGTGATGCGATCGCCCTGACGCAAGTCGACGGCGGCGGCGGGAGAATGCTCGGAGACCTCGCCGATGGTGGGCAAAAGGACGCTCATGCCGGCGAAAAGGAAGACGAAATAGAAGATGATGAGCGCCAGCAGGAGGTTGAAGGCCGGTCCGGCCGCCACGATGGCCATGCGTTGGGCCACGGGCTTGTGGGTAAAGGAGAAGGGGATATCCGCCGGGTCGAGGTCGGCGTCCGGTTCCTCCCCCACCATCTTGACGTAGCCCCCTAGAGGAATGGCCGAGACGCGGTAGTCGGTGCGTCCGACTTTTCGCCCCACCAGGCGCGGCCCGAAGCCGAGGGAAAATTTTTCCACCCCCACGCCGAAAAAGCGGGCCACGAGAAAATGGCCCAGCTCGTGGAAAAAAATCAACACGCCCAGGACGACGATCAATGCCAGAATGCTCGTGCTCATCAATGCCCCCCGATGCGTTCCGCGGTCCATTGGCGTGCCCAGCGGTCCGCTTCCAGAATCGCCGCCAGGTCCGCTTTCGGGGAGGCTTGATGGGCCTCGATGGCCTCGCTCACGCGGCGGGAAATATCGGTGAATCCAAGGCGCCCGGCCAGAAACGCTTCCACGGCCACCTCGTTGGCGGCGTTGAGCACCGACGGGAAGGTGCCGCCGGCACGGCAAGCCTCGCAAGCGAGCTGCAGGCAGGGAAAGCGTTTCACATCGGGAGCCTCGAAGGTCAACGGGGTCCCCGCCCAATCCGGTAGCGGTTGGGCCAGCGGTAGCCGTTCGGGGTAGGAAAGGGCGTAGGCGATGGCGGTACGCATGTCCGGCACCCCCATCTGGGCGATTACCGAACCGTCCACGAAAGCCACCATGGAGTGGACGATGCTCTGGGGATGGACCAGGACCTCGATGCGTTCGGGCGGCACCGCGAAGAGGTGGACCGCTTCGATCACTTCTAAGCCCTTGTTCATCAGGGTCGCCGAGTCGATGGTGATCTTGGGTCCCATCTTCCAGTTGGGATGGGCCAGGGCCTGGGCCGGCTGAACCGCCGCCAACCGTTCGGCGGGCCACTGACGAAACGGCCCCCCGGAGGCGGTGAGCAGGATTCGCTCCAGGTCCTGACCGCGGTTGCCGGCCAAGCACTGGAAAATTGCGCTGTGTTCGCTGTCCACCGGCAGGAGACGCACCCCGGTGACCGCCACCCGGGTCATGACCAGCTCGCCGGCCATCACCAGAGTCTCCTTGTTGGCCAAGGCCACATCCCGTTTGGCGTCGATGGCCGCCAGGGTCGGCATCAGGCCGGCGGCGCCCACCATGGCCACCACCACCATATCGGCGGGCACCTGACTGGCGGCGATGCGAAAGCCGTCGTTGCCGTGGTGAATCTCCACGGCGAGCTCCGGCGGCAAAAGGCGTCGTAGCTCGCCGGCGCCCTGGGCGTCGCGCACGGCCACCATCTCGGGGCGGAAGGTGATGACCTGTTGGGCCAAGCGCTGGATATTGCCACCGGCGGTGAGGGCCGCCACGGAAAACTGCCTGGGAAAGCGGGCCACCACGTCAAGGGTGGAAGTGCCGATGGAACCGGTGGATCCGAGGATGGCAAGTCGTTTCGTCATGGGTCAGAAAATAAACGCGTTGAACAGATAGGCCACCGGAGCGGCGAAAATCAGGGCGTCGATGCGATCGAGCATCCCGCCGTGGCCGGGCAAAATGACACCTGAATCCTTGATGTGGCCCACCCGCTTGAGCATCGATTCGAACAGGTCCCCCAGGGGCGCGGTGACGCCGATGGCCAGGAAAAGGGCCAGGGTGGTATCCCAGGGCAGGTGCGGCAGAAACAGGGCCTTGAACAGGGCACCGATGAACACGCTGGCGCCCAGGCCTCCCAGCGCCCCCTCGATGGTCTTTTTGGGGCTGACCGTCGGGCAGAGCTTGTGGCGACCAAGGTAGGCGCCGGTATAAAAAGCCCCGATGTCACCGCAGAACACCATCAGCAGAAGCCAGAAGACCCATGCGGCACCGTGGGGTTCCTGGCGTATCAGCACGATGAGAGCCAACGGCAGGGCCAGGTAGACGCTGCCCAGGATCTGTCGGGCGATGGTATCGACGGAGATGGTGCCACCGACGGCAAAGGTGACAGTGGCCAGAATGCCCGCCAGAACGAGGTTGAACCCCATGGCCGCCGCCACCAGCCCCGGCTCTCCCCAGTTGGCCAAAATCACGATGGCCGGTCCGGTGACCAGCAGCAGCCCGGACACCAGATCCATGGACACCCCGGTGCCACGGGAGCCGACAATCCGCAGATACTCGAACAGACTCAAACCGCAAGCCAGGGCCGCGAGCAGCGCCAGGGGCAGGCCTCCGGTCCCGATGAGACCGATGACGGCTGGCAGCAGCAGCAGTCCGGTAATCCAGCGTTGACGATGGGTGGACATTAGACCCGCCCGAAACGGCGTTCACGGCGCTGATAGGCGCCGAGGATGGAAAGAAACTCTTCCCGGGAAAAATCCGGCCATAGGGTGTCGGTGAAAAAAATCTCCGCGTAAGCGATTTGCCAGAGCAGAAAATTACTGATGCGCATCTCTCCGCTGGTGCGGATGAGCAGGTCCGGGTCCGGGATGCCGGCGGTGCCCAGGTGGGCCGCGACGGCATCGGCATCGATGGCCTCGGGGGCGATGCGGCCGGCAACGGCCTCCCGGGCCAGGTTTTTGGCCATGGCGACGAGTTCATCCCGGCCACCGTAGCTCAGCGCCAGGATCAGGTTCATCCCGTCGTTGGCCCCTGTGGCAGCGGTGACCCGCTCCAGGACGGATTGTACCCCCGCCGGCAGCCGATGGATCTGTCCAACGGCGCGCAACCGGATGTTGTTTTCCATCAACTGGGCCTCTTCACCCTTGAGAAAACGCTCCAACAGCGCCATGAGGGCGCTGACCTCGGCGGTGGGCCGCTGCCAGTTTTCGGTGGAAAAGGCGTAGAGCGTCAGGTAGCCGATGCCCACTTCGCGGCTGGCGCGCACGATGTGTCTCACGGTTTCGGCGCCGGCCTCGTGACCACGAACCCGGTTGAGCAGCCGCCGGCGGGCCCAACGGCCGTTGCCGTCCATGATGACGGCAACGTGCCGCGGTATTCGGAGGGGGTCGAGCTTTTCGACCACCGCGTTGCCAGGGGGACTAAAACTCAAGGATTTCCTTCTCTTTGGCTTTGACGGTGTCGTCGATGCGTCCGATGAAGGTGTCGGTGATCTTCTGGATTTCCTCCTGGGCCTTGAAGGCTTCATCCTCACTGATGTCCCCGTCCTTCTTGAAGGACTTGAGCATCTCGTTGCCGTCCCGACGGATGTTGCGTACCGCCACCTTGTGGTCTTCACCGATCTTGTAGACCACCTTGACCAACTGCTTGCGCCGTTCTTCGGTCAACGGCGGAATGGCGATGCGCACCACCTTGCCGTCTGACGAGGGCGTGAGGCCCAGGTCGCTTTTGAGCAGGGCTTTCTCGATGTCCTTGATGGCCGAGGTGTCCCAGGGCTGGATGACGATGAGTCGGCTCTCGGGGATCGATAGCGAGGCCATCTGATTCAGGGGGGTGGGGGTGCCGTAGTAATCGACCCGGATGCCATCCAGGAGGCTCAATGACGCCCGGCCCGTGCGCACGCGATTCAACTCGTGCTTCAAGGCCGCCAGGGTCTTTTCCATCCGTTCTTGGGTGTCTTGGTGCAGTTCGTCGATCATGGCCTGTCAGGCTCCCTGTGGCGGGCAACATCCGGTGCGAGGGAGGGAATCCTTTTCCACCAGGGTGCCCACCGTTTCGCCACAAACCACTTTGAGGATGTTGCCCGGGGTTTTCAGGTTGAAGATCGCCAGGGGTAGTCCATTGTCCATGGCCAGGGAGATGGCGGTCATGTCCATCACCCGAAGCTGTTTTTCGATCACGTCCATGTACCGGATGCGACGAAAGAGGGTCGCCTGGGGGTACACCACCGGATCACGGTCGTATAGCCCGTCCACCTTGGTGGCCTTGAGCAGGAGTTGGGCGTGGATTTCCTGAGCCCTCAGCACCGCGGCGGTGTCGGTGGTGAAGTAGGGGTTTCCCGTGCCGGCGGCGAAGATGACCACCCGCCCTTTTTCCAGGTGCCGCACCGCCCGGCGCAGGATGTACGGTTCGGCCACCTCATGCATGTTGATGGCGGTTTGCACCCGGGTGGTCACGCCGCTGTGGGCCAGGGCATCCTGGAGCGCCAGGCTGTTGATCACCGTGGCCAGCATCCCCATGTGGTCGGCCGAGGCCCGATCCATGTCATAGGAACTGGCGGCGATGCCTCGAAAGATGTTGCCGCCCCCCACCACGATGGCCACTTGCACCCCGAGGCGGTGAACCGACAACACTTCCTCGGCCACGTACTTGAGCATCTGCGGGCAGATGCCGAAGCCCTGTTCGCCCATGAGGGCTTCACCGCTGAGCTTGATGAGAATTCGCTGGTAGCACGGTTGGGTCACGACGGCTTATTCTCCGATCTGGTAACGGACAAAGCGCTTGATGGTGATGTTTTCACCGATTTTGGCGATGAGTTGGTTCAGATAGTCGGAGATCGTGATTTCCGGGTTTTTCACGTAGGCCTGGTCCATGAGGCAGTTGTCCTTGAAAAACTTGCTCAACTTGCCGTCGGCGATCTTGTCCAGCATCTTTTCCGGCTTGCCCATCTCCAGGGCCTGGGCGCGATAGATTTCCTTCTCGCGTGCGACGACTTCCGCGGGCACGTCCTCGGCGCGGATGCCCACCGGGTTGGTGGCGGCGATGTGCATGGCGATGTTCTTGGCAAAATCCTGAAAATCTTCGTTGCGGGCCACAAAGTCGGTCTCGCAGTTGATTTCCACCATCACGCCGAGCTTGCCCCCGGTGTGGATATAGCTTTGAATGATGCCTTCACTCAAGGTCCGGCCGGCCCGTTTGGCGGCCGTGGCCAAGCCCTTCTTGCGCAGATGGTCCACCGCCTTGTCCATGTCACCGTCGCAGGCGCCCAGGGCCTCCTTGCAGTCCATCATCCCGGCGCCGGTCTTGGCGCGCAGTTCCTTCACCATTTGGGCACTGATAGCAGTCATAGCGTGATTCTCCTCCAACGACCGGTATCCCGACAGGGACCCGTTCGGGTATTCTTATTCAAAAAGAGGCGCGGCCTCGGTTCCATCATTTTCGGGGGTGAATCAGTCGGCCGCCGGTTTTTCCGGGGGAGCGTCCACGCCGCTGGCCCGCTTGATGATTTCCACCACCGGACCCTGGCTACCGTCGGAAATAACCTTGCGCTCGCCGGGCTTCAGGTCGGCACTGGCCGTGGTGAGCTCATCTTCCGGCGCTTCCTCGGCCGTCTTGTCGCTGGCGGCCCGCTTGCGTTCTTCCAGCAGTTCGCGTCCTTCCAGGCAGGCGGTGGCCATGCGCGAAGTGACCAGGCGGATGGCGCGGATGGCGTCGTCATTGCCCGGGATCGCGTAATCGATTTCATCCGGATCGCAGTTGGTGTCGATGACCGCCACGATGGGGATCCCCAGCCTGCGTCCCTCGCGTACCGCGATGGCTTCATTCTTGGTGTCGATGACGAACAGGGCCTGAGGCAGGCGGGTCATGTTCTGGATTCCGCCGAGGGTGCTGTCAAGTTTGACCCGTTCTTTGGCCAACTTGAGGCGCTCCTTCTTGGGAAACAGCTCGATGGTCCCGTCATTTTGGATTGTGTTGAGGTAGTTGAGCCGATCGATACTCTTCTTGACCGTCTGAAAGTTGGTGAGCATGCCACCCAGCCAGCGGTTGTGCACGTAGTACATCTCGCAGCGGTTGGCCTCTTCGTAGATCGCCTCGCGGGCCTGTTTCTTGGTGCCCACGAACAGGACGCTACCGCCGCCGGCCACCGTGTCGCGAAGAAAATCGTAGGCCGTCTTGAACATGCGCACGGTTTTCTGCAGGTCGATGATGTAGATCCCGTTACGCGCGCCGAAGATGTAAGGTTTCATCTTGGGGTTCCACCGCTTGGTCTGGTGACCGAAGTGAACCCCGGCTTCCAACAGTTCCTTCATTGTGACGTACGCCATGATGACACTTTCCTCCCGTCGGTTTTAATGGCCACCGTTCGCTTCACTCCGACCTCCGACCCGGCCGACGCCAGACGGCGGCGGGCACCGGGAGATCGGTCCGCGAACGTGTGTAGTGGATAAATCGCAACTTTATACCAATTTCCGCGGGTTGCTGCAAGCCTATTTTCAACGCGGCGCCGGGATGGAAGGCTTGGCGGTCAACGCTTCCGCAGGATCGTCACCCGATCGCGTCCCGCGTAATCGGTTCGAAAATCAACGGAGGAATAAGCGGCTGTTTTTCGGGCCAGGTCCGCCACCGGCCGACGTTGATCGGCGCCGATCTCCAGGATCAGGACGCCTCCGGGCGCCAGATACCCCGGGGCCCCGGCGATGAGTCGGCTGAGGCAATCCAAGCCCTCGGATCCGCCGTCCAGGGCTTGCCGTGGCTCGAAGACCGCCACTTCCGGGGCCAGCTCGGCCAGGGTCGCGGTGGAAATATACGGCGGATTGCTCACGATGAGGTCCCAATTGTGGCTTGGCCGTAGCGGGGTGAACCAGTCGCTTGCCAGAAATTCCAGCCGGTCCTCCAAGGAAAGACGACGGGCGTTGAATCGGGCCGTGGCCAGGGCGGCGGGGCTGCGGTCGGTGGCGAGGAAACGATGGCCGGGACGTTCTTTGGCCAGGGCTAGCACCACGGCGCCGGAGCCGGTACCGAGGTCGAGGACGCGTTTGGGGGGGGGCGCGGCTTGCGGCAGCGCCTCGAGGGCGGCTTCCACCAGGCATTCGGTTTCCGGGCGCGGGATGAGCACGGACGGGTTGACGGCCAGCGGCAGGGACCAGAATTCCCGAACCCCGGTGATGTAGGCCACCGGCTCCCGGTGCAGACGGCGGCGCACCAAATCCCGGAACCGGTCCCGCTCGGCGGCTTCCACCGGCTGATCGAAGCGTAGATAGAGGTCGATGCGTCGGCAATCCAGAGCGTGAGCCAGGAGGATTTCGGCCGCGGCCCGGGGGCTGTCGATGCCCTGGTCCTGGAAGTGATCCGTGGCTCTGCGCAGCAGGGTCAGAACGGTCCAGGGGGCCGGGGGATCAGGCATCGGCGGCATCCAGACCCTGCCCGCTCTGCAGGGCTTCGGCCTGGTGAAAGGCGATCAACGGCTCGATGATCTCGTCCAGCGCGCCCTCCATGACGGTGTCCAGCTTGTAGAGGGTCAGGCCGATGCGATGGTCGGTGACCCGGCCTTGGGGGAAGTTGTAGGTACGGATCCGACCGCTCCGATCGCCGGTGCCCACCTGGAGCTTGCGGGCTTCACTCCGCTGGGCGGCCTGTTCATGGACCATCTGGTCCAACAGGCGCGCCCGGAGCACCTTGAGGGCTTTGGCCTTGTTCTTGTGCTGGGATTTCTCGTCCTGACAGGTGACCACCAAACCGGTGGGCAGATGGGTGATCCGAACGGCTGAATCGGTGGTGTTGACGCTTTGGCCCCCGGGACCGGTACTGCGATAGACATCCACCTTCAGGTCCTTGGGATCGATCTGGACCTCGATATCCTCGGCTTCGGGCAAGACCGCCACCGTCACCGCCGAGGTGTGAATGCGACCCTGGGTTTCAGTCACCGGCACCCGCTGCACCCGGTGGGTGCCGCTTTCGAACTTGAGCCGGCGGTAGGCCCCGTGGCCGGTGATCATGGCGATGATTTCCTTGAAGCCGCCGCCGCCGGTGGGGTGATGGGTCATCACCTCCACCTTCCAACGCTTGTTCTCGGCATAGCGGGAGTAGGTGCGAAACAGGTCGGCGGCAAACAAGGCCGCTTCCTCGCCGCCGGTGCCGGCGCGCACCTCGAGGATCACATTTTTTTCATCGGCCGGATCCTTGGGGATCAGCATCTGTTGCAGGTTTTGGGCAAGGTCTTCGGCGTCGGCTTCCAGGCGCTGAATCTCGTCCCGGGCCATGGCTTTGAGGGCCGGGTCCGGGTCGTTGAGCAGCGCCCGGGTCTGCTCGAGCTCTTCACGCACCTCTTGGTAATGGCGATAGGCCGCCACCACCGGCGCCAGCTCGGCGTGTTCCCGGGTGTACTTTTGGTAGCCAGATCGGTCGGCGATGATTTCCGGATCGCTGAGCATTCGCTCCAGCACCTCGAAGCGATCGGAAAGCCCTTGCAGTTTTTCGATCATCGGTGCCCTCGATCAGAACACGACCGCCGCGCACGGGCGCGGCGGTCGGGGGTCAACAGCGGACGGCATCGCGCGGGGCTTTTCAGCTCTTGGCCGAATCGGCCTCCGCCTTCTGTTGGTTGTATTTTTCGTATTTTTTCAGGAAGCGCTCGATGCGACCAGCGGTGTCGATGAGCTTCTGCTTGCCGGTGAAAAACGGATGGCACTTGGAGCAGATTTCCACCCGGATATCCTGCCGGGTGGAACCGACCTCCAGCACATTGCCGCAGGCGCAGGTAATCTTGGTTTGATGGTAAGCGGGATGAATGTCGGCTTTCATGAGGTGCAACCCCTTTCTGGATTCAGATTCGTCCGGCATTGCCGGTGGATGCCATCGATCAGGCGTTCATGGATTCCAAAAATTCTTTATTATTGCGAGTTCCCTGCATTTTATCAAGGAAAAATTCCATGCTGTCCACCGGGTTGAGGGTGGCGAGGAGCTTGCGCAGGATCCACACCCGGTTGAGCACGTCGGGCGGCAGAAGCAATTCCTCCTTGCGGGTGCCGGATTTCTTGATATCGATGGCCGGGAAGATGCGTTTGTCCGCCAAGCGACGGTCCAGTTGGATCTCGGCGTTGCCGGTGCCCTTGAACTCTTCGAAGATCACTTCGTCCATGCGGCTGCCGGTATCGATGAGGGCCGTGGCGATGATGGTAAGGCTGCCGCCCTCTTCGATGTTGCGGGCCGCCCCGAAAAACCGCTTGGGCCGTTGCAGGGCGTTGGAGTCCACCCCGCCGGAGAGAATCTTGCCGCTGGGGGGCATCACCGAATTGTAAGCCCGGGCCAGACGGGTGATGGAATCGAGCAGGATCACCACGTCCTTCTTGTGTTCCACGAGGCGTTTGGCCTTTTCGATGACCATTTCCGCCACCTGGACGTGGCGTTCCGCCGGTTCGTCGAAGGTGGAGCTGATGACCTCGGCCTTGACGTTGCGCTCCATGTCGGTGACTTCCTCGGGGCGCTCATCGATGAGCAACACAAAGGGGACCACATCCTTGTGGCTGGCGATGATGGCGTTGGCGATGGCCTGCATGAGCATGGTCTTGCCGGATCTGGGCGGTGAGACGATCAGGGCCCGTTGGCCGAAGCCGATGGGGATCATCAGGTCCATGATTCGGGTGGAATAGTTGTCCGCCTGGGTTTCGAGGTTGATTTTGCGGTTGGGGTACAGGGGGGTGAGGTTGTCGAAAAGGATCTTTTCGCGCGCGACTTCCGGATCTTCGAAGTTCACCGCCTCGACCTTGAGCAGGGCGAAGTAGCGCTCGCTTTCCTTGGGCTGGCGGATCTGGCCGGAAACCGTGTCGCCGGTACGCAGGTTGAAGCGACGAATCTGGGACGGCGAAACATAGATATCGTCCGGACCCGGCAGGTAGTTGTAACTGGGGGAGCGTAGAAAACCGAACCCGTCGGGAAGAATCTCGAGCGTCCCCTCCCCGTAGATCAGACCGTTTTTCTCGATCTGGGCTTGCAGCAGAGCGAAGATAAGCTCCTGTTTGCGCATGCCGGCGGGGCCTTCAATATTGTACTGCCGTGCCAGCTGGGTCAGCTCGTTGATCTTCATCGTTTTGAGTTCACTGATGTTCATGCAACTTTCCCCGCTCCTTTCGGGTCATGGACAAGTGGAGCGCCAGCCGCTCCTGCTTCGGTCATTTACGCGAACGTTTGGTTGCGGTGGTCATTCATGATTCATTGCGAGTTGTCGGCATCTGTCGTGCGAAAATGTGGTGTTTCCGGCCAGTGCGCCAAGAAAAACAAGGTGAGACCTGTCCGTTGAACAGACGGGAACGCGTACTGGTGAAATTAGGGGAATGGGTTGTCTTAGTCGTGTTTTTGAAAAATCAGGCAGTCACTCCTCGGTGGGGTGCTTGCGTCAAGCCACCACAAATTTTGCCAACTATAACATTCCCCAAACCGCTGTCAAGTGTTCATGCAAACGCTTCTTCCTCGGCAGCCGGCGGCGCACAGGCCATGGTGACATCACGGACAGCGGCGAAAGAGGAGCAGAGGGGGATCGATGGGGGTGACCAAAGCGCATGGACGGTGGCGCCGGCGCAGGGGAGGCCCCTCCGCCGGCGCTCCCAAGAGGCTATTTTTTCAGCTTGTCCAGGCCATTGAAGATCTGATCGCGGATCTGATCCACCTTGCCGACGCCCTCGATACGGACGTATTGCGGCGCACCGGCCTCGCCTTTGGCGGCCCATTCCTTGTAGTACGCCACCAGCGGTTCGGTCTGGTCATGATAGACCTGGAGGCGTTTGCGCACGGTTTCTTCCTTGTCGTCGTCCCGCTGGATCAGCGGTTCCCCGGTCACATCGTCCTTGCCTTCCACCTTGGGCGGATTGAAGACGACGTGGTAGGTGCGGCCACTGGCCAGATGGACCCGGCGTCCACTCATGCGGCGGATGATCTCCTCGTCGGGGACATCGATTTCCACCACGGCATCGATGGGCACCCCGGCGGCCTTCATGGCATCGGCCTGGGGAATGGTGCGCGGAAATCCGTCGAAGAGAAACCCCTTCTGGCAGTCTGCTTCCTTGATTCGCTCCTTGACGAGACCGATGATGACCTCATCGGGAACCAGCCCCCCGGCGTCCATGAACTTCTTGGCTTCCTTGCCCAGTTCGCTTCCCGCCTTGACGGCCGCCCGCAGCATGTCGCCCGTGGAGATTTGGGGAATACCGTAGCGTTCCTTGATGTAGTTGGCCTGGGTGCCCTTGCCCGCACCGGGTCCTCCCAAAAGAATCAATCGCATGGGTCCTCTCCTTTTTTATCTGGTGAAATCCGTGACAGGATGGGTGGCGCTGCTGTACGGGACCTTCGATGGTTGGATATGGCTGAAATGATCCACGTTGTCAAGGGGTTCGTTCCTATCGGGCGGGAGTTCCGGCTGGCGTGGGACGCCCCCCTGTGGTAATCTGCCATCGGATAGGGGGCCGTGGACCAACGCCACCGGCACCGATGGCTGAATTCTCTGGCGCCGCTGCCACTGGAGGTACATGATGCGTTTAAGATGCCGTTGGCTGAAGTGGGGGGCGCTCCTGGTCTGGGGAATCTTGGCGACCGGCGCGGCCGGCGCCGAGCCGATGAATTGGAAATCGCTGGCCCCAGGCCTGGAATTGGGACGTTTCGGGCATCGTACCGGCGCCGGTACCGCCGAGGTGCAGATTGTCGTCGTCCGCATCGATCCAGACCGCTGGGACCTGCGATTGGGGCTGGCTTCGGAGACGGATGGCGTCGACGGGCTGAGCGCCCGGGAATGGGCCCGGCACCTCGGTTTTGCCGCCGTGATCAACGCGGGAATGTTCGCCACCGATTATCTGACCCACATCGGCTACCTCCAGCACCGGGAGCATGTCAACAATCCCCGGTTGAGCCGTTACCAGTCCCTGGCCGCGTTTTGTCCCAAGAGCCCCGAGATCGTCCCCTTCCGGATTTTCGACATGGATGCCCCCGATTTTTCCCTTGATGAGGTCAAGCACCGCTATGGTTGCATGGTGCAGAACCTTCGTTTGATCAAGCGTCCGGGGGAAAACCGTTGGGAAGCCCAGCCCAAAACTTGGATCGAGGCGGCTCTTGGCGAGGATCGTCAGGGGCGGGCGTTGATGATTTTCAGCCGCACGCCCCAGTCGATGCACGCCTTGAACGAGGCGCTGTTGGCCCTTCCGCTGCAAATCGTCTGTGCCCAACACCTCGAGGGCGGCCCAGAGGCCCAGCTCTTCGTGTCGGTGGGGGACTTCAGCCTGGAGATTATCGGCGGCTACGAAAACCGGTCCGGGACCGGCACGATTCTCGGCGCCGCCTGGCCCCTGCCCAACGTCATCGGGGTGATGCCCAAGCCCTGAGCACTCCTTTTTTCGGCTTACCCCTGGCGGGTCGAATCCGCTGCCTTGATGGCCGTCTCGCCCATGATCTCCGCCAGGGTGGGATGGGCATGAATGGTGGCGGCGAGATCGTTTACGCGGCATCCCTGTCGGACGGCCAAAGTTGCTTCGGCCACCAATTCGGTGGCATGGGGGCCGATCAACTGCACTCCCAAAATTTTTCCCGATGCCGCTTCAAAAACCATCTTGGCCTGGCCGGCGATGTCGCCCATCACGTGAGCCTTGCCCAGGGTGCGAAACAGCACCGTGCTGGTGGCGGTCTCCAGGTCCGTTGCCAGCGCTTCGGCTTCGCTCATGCCCACAGCGGCCACCTCCGGCGAGGTGAAGATCGCCGAGGGCACCGCCCGGTAGTCCATGGGGCGGTGAGAACCCTTTTCGGTCAGGGCGTTTTCCACCGCTACCGCTGCCTCGGCGCTGGCCACATGGGCCAGCATGACGTGGCGGGGGCCCAGCAGGTCCCCGATGGCCAGGATACCCGGGGCTGAGGTGCAAAGGTGTTGATCCACGGCGACCCATCCGCCGGCCTCGGCGGCCACCCCCACCGTGTCCAATCCCAGGTCCTGGCTGTTGGGGCGGCGGCCGATGCACACCAGAACCTTGTCCACCTCGATCTTTGCGTTGTTGTCCAGGCTGTCCGTCAGGGTCACCGTGACGTTGGTTTCTTTCCGGTGGGCCCCGGTGACTCGGGTGGCCGGCCGGCCGTCGATACCGCGTTTTTTCATCTCCCGCAGCAGGAGGGTGGATACCTCCCCGTCCAGCGAAGGCAGGGGCAAGAGCCGGTCCAGGGCTTCCACCACGGTCACGCGGCTGCCCATGGCGCTGTAGATGGAGGCCAGTTCGCATCCGATCACGCCACCGCCGACGATCAGCAGACGTCGGGGCAGGGCGGCGGGAAACAGTGCCTCGTTGCTGGAGATGATCCTCTCGCCGTCGAAGGGGAGGTCGGCCAGAGCGGTTGGCCGGCTCCCGGTGGCCAGGATCAGCCGGTCCCAACCGATGATTTCCCGGTTTCCGTCTCCGGTTTCCACCGCCAGGCGTCCCGGCCCCTGGACCCGTCCGGTGCCGCACACCAGGCGGACTCCCGCCGCCTTGAGCAGGGCCTGGATCCCCCGTGTCTGGATGTCGATGATCCGTTGCTGGCGGCTCCTTACTGCTACCAGGTCCAAGGTCGGTTCGCCGGATAGGCGGACGCCGAATTCACTTGCCTTTTTCACGGCCTCCAGGCGGTCGGCGGCGGTTTTGAGGATCTTTGACGGGATGCAGCCCCAGTGAAGGCAGGTGCCGCCCACGGCCTCGCGTTCCACCAGGGTGACCCGGGCGCCCCGACGGGCGGCGAAGAGGGCCGCGGCATATCCCCCCGGCCCGGCACCCAGAACCACAATTCTCAAGGTCATTTTCGAATCCCTCAATTTTTGGATAAAGTTTGGTGATAACACGCAACCAAAAACTGTTTTTCTTGACATCTTCTCAATTTTGTGGCCTTTGTCAATTAGTTTCCAAGCCGTCTTCTTCTTCCGCTGCGTCTTGCCATGAAAATCGACGATCAGACCATCTCCATCATCCAACACCTGCGAGACGGCCGCACCTCGTTCAAGAAAATTGCCGCTGCCCTGGACCTGTCCGAAAACACGGTGCGCGCTCGGGTCAATCGATTGCGTGAAGAGGGGGTACTGGAGATTTGCGGCTTGGTGGACCCGGAAGCGATTCCGGGCCATCGCATCGTGATGGTGGGCGTCAAGTTGGCCACGATGGATCTGGTGAAGAAGGGTGAAGAATTCAGCCGGCTGCGCGGGGTGGTGTCGGTGGCCGTGGTCACCGGCCGCTTCGATTTGATCCTGGTGGTCCTGTTGAAGGAAGGCTTTGGCCTGCTGGAATTCTACACCGAAGACGTAGCCCGCCTCGAGGGGGTGCAAAGCGTGGAAACCTTCGTCGTTTACAAGGGCTACCACCTCAAGGTGCCCTACATCCTTTAACCGCTCCAGGGGAAGGAGGCGGCATGAACTCGGATCCGCGAACTACCGTGCTTTACCCCCGTCATCGGGACGCCGGGGCCAACATGGGCGATTTCGGAGGCTACCGCATGCCCCTGTGGTATCCGGCCGGCATGCGTCGGGAGCATCGCGCCGTGATCATGGGCGCCGGTTTGTTCGATACCAGCCACATGGCGGTGGTCACCGTGGTCGGTTTAGGCGCCCATGCCCTCCTGCAACGCACCTTTTCCAAGGATCTGGACCGGGCCGGGGCCGGCGACGGGCCGTTGGCCGACGGGCGCTGTGCCTACGGGGCCTTTTTAAACCCCCAGGGGCACGTCATCGATGACGCCATCGTCTGCCGCAGAGGACCGGAAGATTTTTTCGTGGTGGTCAATGCCGGGATGGGCCCCACGGTGGCCGGGCACCTGGTGGCAGTGGCCGATGCCGCCGGTCCCCTTGTCAGCGATTTCAGCGATCAGGTGGCCAAGCTCGACTTGCAGGGCCCGGCCTCGGCCCGGATCCTGGGGCGCTTGCTGGAGGCCCCGGAAAGGGCCTTTCAGGGGCTGGGGTACTTCGGCTTCAGGGGCCATTTCGACCCGCGCCATCCGGACGCCGAAGCGGTCCGACTGGACGACGGCACGCCCCTGCTGCTCTCCCGCACCGGATACACCGGTGAGTTCGGTTTCGAGCTGTTTGTGGCGCCGGATCGAGCCCCGGGCCTCTGGGATCGGCTGCTGACCGCCGGCGCCGAGTACGGGCTGATCCCCTGCGGCCTGGCGGCTCGGGATTCCCTGCGCGCCGGCGCCGTGCTGCCCCTGAGTCACCAGGACATCGGCGATTGGCTCTTCATTCACCACCCCTGGTTTTTCGCCCTGCCCCTTGCGGCGGATGGACGGACCTTCACCAAGGATTTCATCGGCGCCGCCGCCTTGCTGGAAGGGGCGGCCGGCGCGCCCCACACCCTGGCCTTTGTGGGGCGCGATCCGCGCAAGGTTGGAACGGGACCCGATACGCGGGTGCTGGACGAGAGGGGCCGATCCATCGGTGTCGTACTCACCTGTGCCACGGATACGGCCATCGGGTGGGTGGAGGGCCGAATCGTGAGCCTGGCCAGTCCCGGGCGGCCCGAGGGCTTCGATCCCAAGGGGTTGAGTTGCGGGTTCGTGCGGGTGCAGAAGCCGTTGCCGGCCGGCACGCCGTTGGTGCTGGAGGACGGCCGGCGCCGCATCGAGGTGGTGGTGACGGCCGACATCCGGCCGGATCGAACGGCCCGGCGGCCCATGACCCAGATGTGGGGATGACCATTTTTAAAGCGAGCCGAAAGGAGATGGCCCATGAAAGAGATCGACGCGCTGAACCTGCCTGAGGACGTTCGTTATGCGGAGGACCATGAATGGCTGCGGCCCTCGGAGGACGCCGCCCGCATCGGCATCAGCGACTATGCCCAGGATCAGCTCGGGGATATCGTCTATGTCGAGCTCCCGGCGGTGGGGCGTCGTTTGACCAAGGGGGAAGAGTTCGGCACGGTGGAGTCGGTCAAGGCCGTTTCATCGCTGTATATGCCGGTGGGCGGGGAAGTGACGGCGGTCAACGAACAACTGGCCGAGGCGCCGGAGCTGGTGAACACCGATCCCTACGGCCAGGGATGGATGGTCGAGGTCAAGGTGACCGATGTCGCCGAGGTGGCGGCGCTGATGGACCGGGCGGCGTATCTGAAAGCCCTGGGCGGATGAGCCGCGTCACTGAACAATAGGCATCCGACCGGAAAAATTCGGTAAAACCGGAAAAACCCCTAAAATCGGAAAAGGGGGCGCCATGCGATACCTGCCGCATACACCCGAAGAGATCCAAGAGATGCTGGGGGTGGTCGGGGTCGAGAGCCTCGATCAACTGTTTTTATCCATCCCGCCGTCATGCCGGCGCCAGAGCGATTTAAATCTGCCGGAGGCCCTGAGCGAGTGGGCGCTGGATGAGCGGATGGACAGGCTGGCGGCCCGAACGGCCGTGGCCCCTGAGGTCAAGGTGTTCCTGGGGGCCGGCAGCTACGATCACTTCATTCCGGCGGCGGTGGACGCTTTGGCCGGCCGCAGCGAGTTTCTCACCGCCTACACTCCCTATCAGCCCGAGATCAGCCAGGGGACCTTGCAGGCCATCTACGAATACCAGACCCTGGCCTGCCACCTCATGGGCACCGAAGTGGCCACCGCTTCCCACTACGATGGCGCCACGGCATTGGCCGAGGCCCTGCTCATGGCCATCCGCAAGACCGACCGCCGGCGGGTGGCCGTCTCCCGGCTGGTTCATCCCCACTACCGCCAGGTGGTCGCCACCTATCTGCACCCCGCCGGCTACGAAATCGTCGAGCTGCCGTATCGGTCGGACGGGACCACAGATCTGTCCGCTGTGGCGGGTGAGGGGGACCTGGCCGCCGTGGCGCTCCAGTCGCCCAACTTCTTCGGCTGCATCGAGGACCTGGCCGCCGGTGCGGCAACGGCCCATGGGGTCGGGGCCATGTTGGTGGCCGGGTTCACCGAGGCTCTGGCCTACGGGCTGCTGAAAAGCCCCGCCAGCCAGGGGGCCGAGATCGTGGCCGGCGAGGGACAGAGCCTCGGCTTGGCGCGCAGCTTCGGCGGCCCCGGACTGGGAATGCTCGGCACCCGCCAGGTCCACGTGCGCAGCCTGCCGGGGAGACTGGTGGGAAAGACGGTGGATCAGGAAGGCCGCCAGGGGTTCGTACTTACCCTGGCCACCCGGGAACAGCATATCCGCCGGGAGCGGGCCACGAGCAACATCTGCACCAACAACAGCCACTGTGCTCTGCGGGCCGTCATGTACATGGCGGCCCTGGGCAAGACCGGCTTCCGCGAGCTGGCCGTCCTCAACCATGACAAGGCGGCGTATCTCAAGCAGGCCTTGGCCGCCGCCGGCCACCGTATCCCCTTTTCCCGGGCCACCTTCAACGAGTTCGTGGTGGACTTCGGGGCCGGCTTCGAGCCGGTGTACCGGCGGCTGCAAGAGGCCGGGATCGTCGCCGGACTGCCGCTGGCGCGCTACTATCCCGAACTGGAAGGCGGCTACCTGCTGTGCGCCACGGAAACCGCCAGCCGCCAGGACCTGGACCGGCTGGTCAAGGAGGTGAGCCGATGAATGCACCCCTGGGGACCACCGGACTGATTCTGAATGAACCGCTGCTCTGGGAGCGGGGCCGTCCCGGGCGCCGGGGCGCTTCACTGCCGGCCGCCGATGTGCCGCCAAGCCCCATGGATCCGGAACTCTGCTGGGATGGACCGGATTTTCCCGACTTGAGCGAGGTGGATCTGGTGCGCCACTTCACCCGCCTGTCCACCTGGAACTACGGGGTGGATACCGGATTTTATCCCCTGGGCTCGTGCACGATGAAATACAATCCCAAGACCCACGAGCGTCAGGCCGCCCTGAAAGGATTCGCCGCGGCCCATCCCCTGCTGCCCGCCCCCCTGTGCCAGGGCGCCTTGCAGTTGATCTGGGAGCTGGAGAGGGACTTGGCCGCCATCACCGGGATGGATGCCGTGTCGCTGCAGCCGGCGGCCGGGGCCCATGGGGAGCTGACCGGGATGCTGGTGATCCATGCCCATCACCAACACCAGGGGCACCAGCGTTCCAAGATCATCATTCCCGATACGGCCCACGGCACCAACCCGGCTTCGGCGGCCCTCTGCGGCTACCGGCCCGTGGCGGTGGCCTCGGGCCCCGAGGGGGTTCTGGAGCCGTCGGCCATCGCGGCCGTCATGGACGAGGAGACCGCCGGCATCATGGTGACCAACCCCAACACCCTGGGCCTCTTCGAGACCCACATCCGGGAGATCGCCGCCATCGTGCATGACAAGGGGGGACTGGTCTACGCCGACGGGGCCAACCTCAACGCCGTGATGGGCATCGTGGACATGGGCGCCATCGGGGTGGACGTGATTCACCTCAACCTGCACAAGACGTTTGCCACGCCCCACGGCGGCGGCGGGCCGGGCAGCGGGCCCATCTGCGTCCGCCGCCGGCTCGAACCGTATCTCCCCGTTCCCCGGGTGGCCAAGGCGGGCGAGCGGTTTCACCTGGAGACGGATCGCCCTTTCAGCATCGGGCGCATGGGCGCCTTTCACGGCCATTTCGGGGTGATGGTCAAGGCCTACAGCTACATCCGTTCCATGGGCGCCGACGGGCTGCGTCGGGCCAGCGAGCTGGCGGTCCTCAACGCCAACTACGTGAAGGAAAGGCTCAAGAAGGATTTCCACCTGGCTTACGACCGGCCCTGCATGCACGAGTGCGTCTTTTCCGACGCGGATCAGGCCCCTTTCAAGGTGACGACCCTGGATATGGCCAAGCGGCTGATGGACTACGGGTTTCACCCGCCCACGATTTACTTTCCCCTCGTGGTTCACGGGGCCATCATGATCGAGCCCACCGAGACCGAGTCCAAGGCGGATCTGGATAGCTTCGTGGCGGCCATGCAGGCCATCGCCGAAGAGGCCCGCACGGAACCGGAAACGGTCCACAGCGCCCCCCACCGCACCAAGGTGCGCCGGCTGGACGAGGTGTTGGCGGCCCGCAAGCCATGCCTCATCGGATGACGGCGCCGGCGGCGGATCGAGGAAGGCCGTGCCTTCTCGTCGACCTGCCGCTGATGCCTTACACCGAGGCCTTGGCCTTGCAGCACCGGCTGGTGGCCGGCCGCATCGACGGGCGGCTGGACAGCGACGTGGTACTGATGCTGGAGCATGCCCCGGTCTTCACCCTGGGGCGACGCGGCGGCCTGGAGGATCTCATCGTGCCCCGGGACCGATTGACCAAGGCGGGAATCGTGGTGGCGGCGGCGGAACGCGGCGGATTGATCACCTACCACGGCCCCGGGCAGCTGGTGGTCTACCCGATCCTCGACCTGAAGACGCTCGGTATCGGGGTTCGAGAGCTGGTGACCGCCCTGGAGCAGATCATGATCGACACCGCGGCCGATTTCGGGATCGTGGCTGACCGGGACGCGCGTAATCGTGGGGTCTGGGTGGGAGAGAAAAAACTGGGCAGCATCGGCCTGGCTGTGCGTCACGGGGTGAGTTTTCACGGTCTGGCCCTCAACGTCGATCTGGATCTGACTCCCTTTTCCTGGATTCATCCCTGCGGGCTGGCCGGGGTGGCGATGACCTCTCTGGCCGCCCAGGGCGGCATCGGTGTTTCCATGAACACGGCGCGCCGGCGTCTGGCCCGCCATTTCGCATCGGTGCTGGGATGCCCCCTGACGCTGACCGCCCTTGATACGTTGAAGGATCTGAAGACGGGGCCTTGATCGCTGTTGCGGTATGGCGGGTTTAAAAAAGAAAAGCACCCCGGAACTGCGGGTGCTTTTCTTTTGGAGGGAGGCTGGGATTACTGTTTGGACTGCGGGATGGTCACCGGATGGGTTTCATGTTTTTCCGCCATCTTGGCCAGCTGCTCCTTGCTCAGCGGGGTGCCGTAACCCACGTAATGGACAGGGGGCTTGGCTGGATTGGCGATGGGTACCCACTTGCCGTCCACGAAGTTGTCATAGGCACACTGGTAGTCCACGCCGTCCGCCACCGGGATGGCGCCCTTGAGGCTTTCCAGCTTGCCGTCCTTGGTCCAGGTCAGTCTCAGTGCGCCCTTGCGCACCTGGTCGACGATTTCGGTCCCGTGGCAGGCGTTGCAACCCCGCCCCGGGTTCATGATCGAATGGCTCATGTGGGGCGCGAACATCAGGAAGGTTTTGTCTTTTCCCACCACGAAGGTTTGCATGTTGGCCGACGAGACCTTGTCTTCATAGTTCATCAAGAAAACCCAGTCATGCACCGGCCGTGCCTTGCGTTCCCCCTTTTCCACCATGGTGTCGAAATGGCAGTTGGTGCAGGAGACGACGTGACGCACGTGACAGGCCTTGCAGTCGAGCCGGTCCTTGTGCACGGTGTGCGCCTCGGTGGGTTTGACCTCGTCATGGCAGTCTTCGCACTGGGTTTCCATGGCGCCGGGCTGTTTCAGGGACAGGTATTCAGTGCCGTCCCCGTGCATTTCCCGGGCCGAATGACAGTCGGTACACACCATCCCCTGGGCGATGTGGACATCGTCCTGTTGGGCCTTGTGATCAATGGCGATCATGGATTTTTCCCGGGCATGACAATTGAGGCACATGCTCATTTTGTTGGCTGCATCCTTGGAATACTCGGCCACCTTGCAGTCGCCCCGGGCGGTCTCGGCCTTGTGGCAAACGTCGCAACCGCCGTTGTGGCACCCCTTACAGCCGAGTTGGTCGTAGGGAACCCCCGTGAGAGTTTCCAGGCCCCCCTGTTCCGCTTCGTACCAGTACTCCATCCCCCGTGCGGTGTAATGGAGGCTTTTCAGGTAGAAGCACTCCGTGATCTCCTGGGCGCCGGCCACCCCGAAGGTCAGAATGGCGACGATCATGGCGAACGTTGTGCAAACGATACGATGCGGGTGCATGTCCACCTCCTCATCCTTTTAAGTGTAGAAAATTGGCGCTGATTGCGATAAGTAGGATTCATTAAATTCTGAAAACTCTATAATCCAGCAATGAATATGCCAGGTTTTTGTTGCTTATCTATCTATCCTTAAATATTAGATATTTCCTAATTTTTAAAAAATAGTTAAAATTAGGATAGTTCTTTAGGGAACAATCCATACCCGATTTACCGATTAAAAGAAACATTTGGTTCCCTTGGCGCGTTTTTGCTCAATCAACTAGAATGGAAAACAATTTCAGCCGATCAGCGATTCTCCCTACCATCGTTGCTTTTTTAAGATACCGAAATGATGCGGGGAGGGAGTTGTTTTTCCTGATGAGGATGCGGCGATGAGCCCCCATTCGATCCAGGCGACCCGGCCAAACCAGATCATTCTCGACAGCATCGCCGAAGGAGTCTTCACCGTGGATCTGGACTTTCGGGTCACCTCTTTCAACCGCGCTGCCGAGAAGATTACCGGGCTCGACCGGCGCCAAGCCATGGGGAAATTGTGTCGCGAGGTGTTTCGGACCAGTGTTTGCGACAAGGGATGTCTGCTGGCCCAGGTCATGGCCACCGGCCAGGCCATCGTCAATCGGCCGGTTGAGATTCTCGGCAGGGATGACCGGCGGATTCCGGTCAACGTCAATGCCGCCATGCTGAAAAACAGCAACGGCGAGTTGATTGGCGGGGTGGAAACCTTTCGCGATCTCACCACGGAACACCGGCTCCGCCAGGCGCTTCAGCGCCAGCCCGCCTTCGACGACATCGTGAGCAAGAACGAGAAGATGCAGCGGATCTTCGATATCCTGCCGCGCATCGCCGAGAGCGGCAGCACCGTGCTGATCCAGGGGGCCTCCGGGACGGGCAAGGAGCTGGTGGCCCGGGCCATTCATCACCACAGTCCCCAGCGCAAGGGGCCTTTTGTGGCGGTCAATTGCGGCGCCCTGCCCGACACCCTCTGCGAGTCGGAACTGTTCGGTTACAAGGCGGGGGCTTTCACCGACGCGCGCAAGGACAAGCCGGGACGCTTCGCCCGGGCCGAAAACGGCACGATCTTTCTCGACGAGATCGGAGACATCTCACCGGTGGTGCAGAGCCGGTTATTGCGGGTACTGGAAGACCGGGTCTACGAGCCCCTGGGGTCCACCCGTTGCGTGCCCACCAACGCCCGCATCATCACCGCCACCCATCGCGATCTGGGCGCTCGGGTCGAAGACGGTCGTTTTCGGCAGGATCTCTTCTTTCGCATCAATGTCATCCGGATCCACCTGCCGCCGTTGTCGGCACGTCGGGAGGACATTCCGCTGTTGGTGGATCGTTTCATCGAGCATTTCAATCAGATCCGGCCCGGCAAGGTGGGCGGCATTTCCTCCGATGCACTGGCGGCCCTCATGGCCTACCACTGGCCAGGTAACGTGCGGGAACTGAAAAACGCCATCGAACAGGCGGTGGTGCTCTGTCCCACGGGCCGGATCGAGCTTCACCATCTGCCCGATCAGATCCTGCCCGAGCCCAACCTTGGGCTGCCAGCGGTGGGGCTGACCCTCCGGGAGATCGAAAAACGCGCCATCGAGTTGGCCCTGCAACGAAACGGAAACCGGCGGGTGGCCACGGCCCGAGAGCTGGGGATCGACAAGAACACCCTGCGGCGCAAGATCAAGCGTCTCGGTATCACCGTTCCCGCCTAATCCGGACTGACACCGGAAAGCGCCATGCTCTTGGGAAAGAGGCTGGCGACCTGGCCCTGATCCGCCCCGTAAAAGCCCAGTCCCAGAACCGTCTCCTGCCAGCACAGCAACAAGTAGCCGGTACCGTGGCAAGCTGCCAATTGTTCGGCCGATGGCGTGAACGCCAGCCGACTGAGGTAGGCATCCCTTTGTTCGGCGCTGAGGGCGATGCGGTTTGCCGTGGCCAGGGGGCCGAAGGCGGCGGCCGCTCCGGTGGTAAGGATGGGGTAGCGGGGGCGCAGGTGAACGCATTTCAACCCGCTGCTCTGCTCGGCAAGATCCGGCGGCCGGTGGTCGTGGGTTGCCAGAAATCCCACCTGGGCGTTGTTTTCCAGGAAAACCAGTCCGTCCCAGACGCCCGGGGGGATGCCGAAGCGGTGGGCCATCATCCTGAGAACGTCGCTCCGGCGTGCGCTGAGGTGTTGGAAACCTCCCGGTTTCTGACGTTTTTCGTCGATAAACCCCGGTACCGGATCGTCCTCGGGACCATCGGTGCGCTCGAGCAAGGCGAGGAAGAAACCGCCGGTGTCGTTGTGATGGGGCCAGATGCGTCGGGCGGCGGCCACTTCCGGTAAAAAGGCTGTCTGCTGCCACCGGGTGAGTCCCTCACTGGTACGGAGGCCCGCCACCTCGAACGGCACCATGGCCAGCCGGCCGCTGAACTGCCTCACAACGGCATCCACCACCGCCTCGTTCTCTTCGGGGGCGTAGGTGCAGGTGCTGTAGAGAATCCGTCCGCCCACCCGGCATCGGCGCACCGCCTGGGACAACAGCAGGATCTGTTTGTGCTGAAATCGCAGATGGGGAGACGGCTGGCCCCCCGAGCGCTTTGTGGCGCGGCGGGAGGTCCCCTCGCAGGAGCAGGGGGCGTCCACCAGGATCCGGTCGAAAGGGCCGGTGCGGGGCGGGTAATTGACCCCGTCGTGGCAGGTGATGGTGACGTTGAAGAGCCCGAGCCGGTCGATGCTCTGGCGCAGAGGGCTGAGGCGTCCGCAGACCAGGTCGTTGCCCACCACGGTGCCGCGGTTGTTCATCGCCACGGCGCACTGAACCGTCTTGTTGCCCGGTGCGGCGCAAAGGTCCAGGACCCGGTGATCCGGCGCCGGGGCCAGCACCAGGGCCGGCACCATGGCGCTGGCCTCCTGGATCTGGAAGTGGCCGGCCAGGTAGGTCCAGTGGCGACCCAGCCCCGTCTGGTGAGCGGGGATTCGGAATGCGGCCGGATGCCAGGGCAGGGGCCGGACCTGGAATCCATCCGCCTGGAGCCGCTGTGTCAGCCGGCATGGCGTGGTGCGCAAGGGGTTGGTCCAGAAGAAATGGGGCAGGGGGCTAAGACAGGCGGCCTCGAAGGCCGCGACATCATCCACGATGCCATGGTAGCGGGGAAACAGAGGCGTTGGCGTCAAGAGAATCCTTTCCGTCTCGGCGGATGCGGGTTGATTGGCGCGCCGGCGACGGTGGCGATGTGACCAGGCGCGTCTTTTTACCCGTGGGCGGGGGAGGGTGTCAAGGCGCACTGTTTGTTGTGCGAGTTGCCTTTTTATCTTCGAGGTTCTATTTTATTTTTTCTTTGGCTTGGCCTTCTTTCCCGGATGGCGGCGGTGCTCGTCCCTGGGGGAAGCCGCCGGTTTCGCAAATCCGAATCAAGACGCTGGAGGATGCCATGGGGGGCGAGGCGCTGATCGTGGTGGACATGCTCAACGATTTCATCGAGGAAAACGGTGCCCTGGACTGCGGGCCAACCGCCCGGGCCATCGTTCCCGTTGTGGCCCGGCGCCTCCAAGCGCATCGCCAGGCGGGGAATCCGGTAATTTTCCTCGCCGATGCCCATGCGCCGGATGACAAGGAGTTCGAGAAGTTTCCCCCCCACTGCATCGCCGGCACCCGGGGGGCCCGGATCGTCGCCGAGTTGGCGCCGAAACCAGGCGAGACCGTGATTACCAAGACGCGCTACAGCGGTTTCTATGGCACCGATCTCGAACAGGTGCTAAAGAATGCCGGGGTGGAGACGGTGGAGGTGGTGGGGGTTTGCACCTCGATCTGCGTCATGGACACCGTGGGCGGTCTGGCCAACCGGGATTACCGCATCCGGGTTCCGGCGGCCGGGGTGGCGGATTTCGACCCCGAGATGCACGCCTTTGCGCTGCGGCGTATGAAACAGCTCTACGGCGCCGAAGTAGTTTGACCTCTCCGACCTGAACCGGCGAGTGGATAAACCATCAGACAAGGATCAGGTGAAGTATGCCCACCGGCCCCATCGATTCCGGGTTTTCCGACCACCGTGCGGTGTTACCGCTGTTCACCGACCTGTATGAACTGACCATGGCCGCCGGCTACCGGGCCCATGAGGTTTCCGGCACGGCGACCTTTTCCGTCTACGTGCGCGGAGCGGGACTGCCCCGGAAGTTCCTCGTGGCCGCCGGCCTGGCACCGGTATTGACAGAACTGGCCGATTTCCGTTTTCGGTCCAGCGATATCGACTACCTGAGGCGGATCGACATTTTCCCCCAGGCCTTCCTCGACCATCTGCCCGAAGTGCGGTTTACCGGCACGGTGCGCGCCCTGCCCGAGGGGACGGTCTTTTTCCCCGACGAGCCGCTGCTGGAGGTCACCGCGCCGATCCTGGAGGCCCAGCTCCTGGAGACCTATATCCTCAACACCCTCGGTCTCCACACGATGCTGGCCAGCAAGGCGGCCCGCTGCATGCTGGCCGCCGGTGGCCGGCCGCTGGTGGATTTCGCCCTGCGGCGCACCCAGGGGCAGGACGCCGGCATGGCCTTTGCCAGGGCTTGCCACATCGTGGGCTTCGCCGGCACGAGCAACGTATTGGCCGGAAAGCGTTACGGGATTCCCGTTTCAGGGACCATGGCCCATTCGTTCGTCACCGCCTTTGCCGACGAAGAGGCCGCTTTTCGGGCCTATGCCGAGGTTTTTCCGGACACGTCGGTGTTTCTCATCGATACCTACGACACGGTGGCCGGGGCCCGCATCGCCGCCCGGGTGGGAAGGGACATGGCCGCATCCGGCCACCGGCTCCAGGGGGTACGGCTGGACAGCGGCGACATGGTCGCCTTGAGCCGGCAGGTGCGGGCCGTCCTCGACGAGGCGGGGCTGTCCGGGGTAAAGATCTTCGCCAGCAGCGGGTTCGACGAATTCAAGATCGCCGCTGCGCTGGCCGCCGGGGCCGCCATCGACGCTTTCGGGGTGGGAACCAAGGCCGGGGTGGCGGCGGACATGCCGTTTTTGGACATCGTCTACAAGATGGTGGCTTTCCAGGGCCGGCCGATTCACAAGCGTTCACCGGGCAAAGAGACCCTGGGGGGGGAAAAGCAGGTGTTCCGATGCACGGACGGGACCGGCCGAATCGTTGAGGATATCCTCGGCACCGCCGATGAATGCATCGAGGACGGCCAGCCGTTGCTGGAGACGGTGATGGTTGAAGGGCGGCCCTGTGCGCCGCTGCCGTCGCTGGAGGTGATCCGCCAGCGCTGCCGGCGGCAGTTGGATGCCCTGGACGAGGGATACCGCGGCCTCGATGCCCCGGCCGCTTACCCGGTGAAGGTGAGCCGGCGGCTGCGGGCCTTGCAGCAGGGACTTCCCTGAAACTGGCGGTCAGATTCCCAGATAGGCTCTTTTCACGTCTTCATTGGCCAGAAGGTGGGCTGCGCTGTCGGAGAGGGTGATGCGGCCGGTCTCCATCACGTAGCCGCGGTGGGCGACTTGGAGGGCCAGGTTGGCGTTCTGCTCCACCAGGAAGATGGTGGTGTTGTTTTCGCGGTTGATCTTGGCGATGATCTCAAAGATCTGGCGCACCACCAAAGGGGCGAGCCCCAGGGACGGCTCGTCGAGGAGCAGCAGCCGGGGACGGGCCATGAGGGCGCGGCTGATGGCCAGCATCTGCTGCTCGCCGCCGGAAAGGGTGCCGCCGGCCTGGTGGCGCCGCTTGGCCAGGATGGGAAACAGCTCGTAGATGTAGTCGATGTCCTGCTCGATGGCGGCCTTGTCCCTTCTTAAAAAGGCGCCCATGTCGAGGTTTTCCGCCACGGTGAGGTAGGGGAAGATACGCCGGCCTTCCGGGACTTGCACGATGCCCAGCTCCACGATGCGGTTGCTGGGCAGATGTTGGATCTCGCGCCCCTCGAAGACGATGCGGCCGGTGCGTGGCGGCACGACGCCACAGATGCTCATCAAGGTGGTGGATTTGCCGGCGCCGTTGGCGCCGATGAGGCAAATGATCTCACCGGCGCTGATTTCAAGGCTGATGCCTTTCAGCGCCTGGATGCTGCCGTAGTAGGTTTTGATATCTTCGATCTGAAGCATGCGTTTTTCGCCAACTCTTTCTCAGGCCACGTATTCCTCGCCCAAATAGGCTTTGATGACCGCCGGATCGTTCTTGATTTGCCGCGGCGTGCCCTCGGCGATTTTCCGGCCGTAATCCATTACGTAGATGCGATCCGAGAGGCTCATCACCAGCTTCATATCGTGTTCGATGAGCAGGATCGAAACGTTTTCGGTCTCCCGCAGGCGCAGAATCAACTGGTCCAGCTCATGGGTTTCGTGGGGGTTCATCCCCGCCGCAGGCTCGTCGAGCAGCAGCAGAAAGGGTTCGGTGGCCAGGGCGCGGGCGATTTCCAGGCGCCGCTGGGCACCGTAGGGCAGGTTTTTGGCCAAATCGTTGACAAAACGCTCCAGACCGATTTTTTCCAGGATCCGATAGCTGTCCATCACCGCCTGGCGCTCTTCTTTCACCGTATGGGGGGGGCGGAACACCGCTCCGGGAATCCCGGAGCGCAGCCGGCAGTGGCGGCCGATCATCACGTTTTCCAGCACCGTCATCTGGTGGAAAAGGCGGATGTTCTGGAAGGTGCGCGCCAGCCCGAGTTCGGTGACCCGGTTGGGCTTCAGGCCGTTGATACGTTTGGTCTCACGGCCGGGCGGATGAATGCGGATATCGCCCGCGGTGGGGGTATAGATACCGGTGATGCAGTTGAAAAAGGTGGTCTTGCCGGCGCCGTTGGGGCCGATGAGGGCCACGATTTCCCCGCGGTGGATTTCCAGATCGAGGCGATCCACGGCCCTCAGGCCGCCAAAATCCATGCTCATTCCATCGACTTTGAGAATCGGTGTTTCCGTCGGTGTCAATCTACTTGTCCCCGCTGTCAGGGCCTTCGAACTGGTAGGTACGGCGCACGTTGCTCACGATGCCGCCGGGCCTGAAGACCATCATCAGCACCAAAACGACGCCGAAGGTCAGAATACGGTACTCGGCGAAGGCCCGCAGGTACTCGGGCAAAAGGACCAGTACCAGTGCCCCGAGAACGACGCCGGTGATGGAGCCCATGCCGCCCAGGACCACGATACACAGGATGTTGATGGACTCCCAGAGGGTGAAGCTGGCCGGATTGATGAAAGTGGTCTTGGCGGCAAAGACCACGCCGGCCAGGCCGGCCCAGGTGGCGCCGAGGGCGAAGGCGGTGAGCTTGGTGCGGGTCTTGTCCACCCCCATGGCCTGGCAGGCGATTTCATCTTCGCGCAGGGCGAGCCAGGCCCGGCCGATGCGTGAATTCTGAAGGCGGTTGACCATGAAAATGGTAAAGATCGCCAGGATCACCACGATGAAGTAGATGTAACGGCTGTGGGCTTCCAGGGAGAAGGCCACCCCGAATAGACCGGGCCGGGGAATATTGGCGATACCGCTGGGGCCGAAGGAAAACTCGTTCCAGTTTTCCAGCACCAGACGGATGATTTCACCGAAGCCGAGGGTGACGATGGCCAAGTAGTCGCCCCGGAGCCGCAGCACGGGAAAGCCCAACAGAATGCCGAAGACGGCGCCCAAACCGGCTCCGATGGGCAGGCAGATCCAGAAGCTGAGGCCGAAATGGTAGTTGAGCAGGGCGTAGGTGTAGGCGCCCACGGCGTAAAAGGCCACGTAGCCCAGGTCCAGGAGACCCGCCACCCCCACCACGATGTTCAGTCCCAGCCCCAGCATGATGTACATGAAGGCCGTGGTCATGATGTTGACCTGGTACATCGAGACGAGAAAAGGAAACACCACCACCGCCACGGCGGCCACGGTGAGGCCCGGGAGAAAAATGCGCCGGTCTTCACCGATGCGTTGGAAGATCGACCTCCGGAGACCGGTGCTTTCCTCCTGCCGCTGGACGCCCTGTTCCTTTCGGCGGATCAGGTAGCGCCAGACGAAGGAGAGCAGAAAACTGCCCAAGCCCACGGCGATCATGTTGTTCCAACGCCACTGGATGACGTTTTCCACGGTATTGACCCGGATGACCATGATGGGAAAGGTCAAGAACATGAACCAGATCGATACCAGGAACGATTTTCGGATTTCGATCAGAGACGCCATTGGAAATTACCGTTTGCTCCGCTGCTAAACCTTCTGGGTTTCCGAGCGCCCCAGGATCCCAGACGGCTTGAAAATCAGAATCACCACCAGGAAGATGAAGGCAAAGACGTCTTCATAGTCGCTGGAGATGTAGCCGGTGAAAAAACTCTCCGTCCAGCCGAGGACCAGGGCGCCCACCACGGCCCCTGGCACGCTGCCGATGCCGCCGAGCACCGCGGCCACGAAGGCTTTGATCCCCGCGATGAAGCCGACGTAGAAGTTGATCTGCCCGATGTGTGAAGCGATGAGCACCGCACCGAGGGCGGCGGTGGCCGAGCCGATGATAAACGTCAGCGAAATAACCCGGTTGACGTCCACTCCGGTGAGCATGGCCATCTCCCGGTCCTGGCTGGTGGCCCGCATCGCCTTGCCCATGCGGGTGAACTTGATCAGCAGGTTCAGCAGGATCATCACCAGGGCGGTGACGCTGATGATCACGATTTCCTGGCTGCTGATGATGTGGGCGTAAGGCTCCCAGAAGGGCAGGTCCGGCACGAGACTGGGAAAGGGGAGAAAGTCGGAGGTCTGGGCCAGCAGCACGTAGTTCTGCAGAAACAGGGACATGCCGATGGCGCTGATGAGGGCCGAAAGCCGCGGGGCGCCGCGCAGGGGCTTGTAGGCGATTTTTTCCATCGTGTAACCGTAGCACGAGGAATAAACCACTGCGGCCACCGAGGCCAGTACCAGCACGGCGAGGGTGGGAAAACCGGCGAAGGTGAGCACGGTGGCGACGATCAGACCGGTGAAGGCGCCGATCATGTAGATCTCGCCGTGGGCGAAGTTGATCAGTTCGATGATCCCGTAGACCATCGTGTAGCCCAGGGCGATGAGGGCATAGATGCTGCCGCGGGTCAGGCCCCCGAGAAACAGTTCAGCGAAATATTGCAGATCCATCAGCCTCGGCCTGGCTGCGCCTCGCGCCGGCGGACCCGGCGGGGCGGCTCAAAAAAACCAGGGGGAGAACCCGCTGGTGGCGGTGTCCCCTCCCCTGGAAATGAAAGGACTTTCCGTCATTACTGGACTTCGACGTAGACACCGTTTTGGACCTGATACACCGAGAAGCCGACACCGATGGCGTCGCCGCGCTCATCGAACTTGATCTGCCCCAGGGGGGTGTCCACGGGTTCGGTGCGCAACGCGTTGACGATGGCATCGATGTCTTCGGTGCCGCCGGCTTTTTCAACGGCGTTGAGCAAGGCCTGGGCCGCGGCGTAGGCATTGAGGAAAAAGGCGCCCGGTTCGGCCCCGTAGGTGTCCTGGTGGGCTTTGTTGGCGGCGATGGCCAGGGGGTTCTTGGAAACGTCCTTGGGGCCGGTGGCGTAGACGCCTTCGGCGTATTCCCCGGCCACCTTGATGAAGGTGTCGTCCTTGACCCCGTCATCGGAGATCAGCACGGTATCCATGCGTTTCTTGCGCATCTGGGTAACGATCTTGGAGGCTTCGGGATGGTAGCCGCCGAAAATCACCGCCTCGGCGCCGGTGCGCTTGATCTTCTGCACCACGGCCGAGTAGTCCACCGCACCGGGGGTGATGCCTTCGTACAGCACCACTTCGCCCCGGGGATCTTCTTCGAGGAACTTTTTGGCGAATTCGGCCAGCCCCTTGCCGTAGTCGCCCTTGTCGTGGAGGACGGCGATCTTCTTGAACTTGAGCACGTCCAGGGCGAAATCCACCTCGAGACGGGCCTGGGCGTCATCGGAGGCGATGGTGCGGAAGAAGTAGGGATATTCACCGCTCTGGGTCAATTCCGGGTTGGTGGCCGACGGCGACATGGCGATGACGCCGGCCTTGTTGTAAATGCTCAGGGCTGCTTTGGTGGCGCCGCTGCAGATATGGCCTAAAACCACTTTCACATCCTGGTCGACGAGTTTGGTGGCGGTGTTGGTGGCCACCTCGGGTTTGCATACGTCGTCTTCGACCACCAGTTCCACCTGCTTGCCGAGGATGCCGCCCTTGGCGTTGATGTCCTTGACCACCAGCTCAGCGGCCTTGACGGTGGGCAGCCCGTAGGAGGCCAGGTCGCCGGAGTGGGCGCCGCCCACACCGAGTTTGATGGTATCAGCGGCGATGCCGGTGCCGGCGAACACCGCGACCAGGGCCACAATGGCGGTAAACGATACAAAACGCTTCATGACCAGTTCCTCCGTGTTTTGGTTTAAAAAAGCTGTCGTTCCGTTCTGCGAACGGGGTAGGAACGGGGCGGCGGCATGACGCCGATACGCTGGCGGCGGCGGCAACTGTCCGACCCAAGACGGGATTTATCGATTCCCGGCGTATATAAACGGTTTAGAAGTCAACGTCAAGGCGTAAACCGCCGGGAAAAAACTGTTGCCGTTGCGCCCCGATCCCGGTAGCATACCTCGCCGAAACCGTGTGGACGCCGTCCATTTCCCCATGAACCCGTGAAACGCCGAACGTGATAAAAATCAGATGAAGATCGGTCTCGTCGTCAAATCGGAACCGTTGGCCCAGCGCAAGGCCGAAGAGATCACGGCGCTACTGGCGCAACGCCAGGTAGCGGTGGTGCGCCATCCGGTTTCCCGGCCGGATCTCCAATGGCACGAAAAATCGGATCCCGGCGCTCCGGCTGATCTGGCTTTCGTGCTGGTCCTGGGCGGTGACGGCACCTTTCTCAGTGCGGGGCGCTGGATCGGTGATCAGCCGATTCCCATCCTGGGGGTCAAGTTCGGCGAGGTCGGTTTCTTGGCCGCCGTTGCCGAAGGGCAGATGAATGCCGTGGTCCAGGATCTGCTGGCCCACGGTTTCACCACCAGTTCCCGGATGCGATTGCAGGTGGAAGTGGTGCGCGAGGGGCGGACGGTGGCCCGGGAAACGGTGCTCAACGATCTGGTGATCAACAAGGGCGCGTTGGCCCGCCTCGCTTCCATCGAGACGTTCATTGATGACCACTACCTGACCACCTACCGGGCCGACGGGCTCATCGTGGCCACCCCCACCGGATCCACCGCCTATTCTCTGGCCGCCGGCGGGCCCGTGCTCCATCCGAGGGTGCCGGGAATCCTGCTCACCCCCATCTGTCCCTTTACCCTGACCAACCGGCCGCTGATCGTCCCCGACAGCGTTCGCATCGAAATTCGTCTCGCCAAAGGCGCCAGCGATATCGCCTTGACCTTCGATGGCCAGGTGGGGCTTGCCATCGACGAACGCGATTGCATCCAGGTGCGCCAAAGCCCCCAACCGCTGCAGATGATCGAGATCCCCGGCAGCCAGTATTTCGATGTGCTCAAGACCAAGCTGCGCTGGAGCGGCGGCCGGGTCTAGCGCCGGTTTCACCCTTGGCTGGGCCCCGCGATCACCCCCCGAACCGTTTACAGCCCGGCCTTTTCCCGGATGATGTCCACCATGTTGGTATGCTCCCAGGTGAACTCCGGCTCGATGCGGCCGAAATGGCCATAGGCCGCTGTTTTCAGGTAGATGGGACGCAACAGGTCCAGGTACTCGATGATCGCTCCCGGTCTCAGGTCCCAAACCTCACGGATGATTTCCTTGACCCGTTTCTTGGGCACGACACCCGTGCCCATCATGTCCACCATGATGGAGACCGGCTCGGCCACGCCGATGGCGTAGGCGATCTGGACTTCGCATTTCTTGGCCAGTCCGGCGGCCACGATGTTCTTGGCCACGTGACGGGCCATGTACGAAGCGCTGCGGTCCACCTTGCTCGGATCCTTGCCGGAGAAGCAGCCGCCGCCGTGACTGCCCTGGCCCCCGTAGGTGTCCACGATGATCTTGCGACCGGTGAGGCCGCAGTCGCCCATGGGACCGCCCACCACAAAGCGGCCCGTGGGGTTGATGAAGTAACGGGTGTCGCCGTCGATCATCTCCCGGGGGATCACCTTTTTGATCACTTCCTCGATGATGGCTTCACGCAGTTCGTCCTGGGTGACGTCCGGCTTGTGCTGGGAGGAGACCACCACCGTGTCCACCCGGCGGGGCGTGCCGTTTTCATACTCGATGGTCACCTGGCTCTTGCCGTCGGGGCGCAGGAAGTCGAGGGCACCGTTCTTGCGCACTTCGGCCAGACGCCGGGTGAGCTTGTGGGCAAACATCACGGGCATGGGCATCAGCTCGGGGGTTTCGTCGGTGGCAAACCCGAACATCAACCCCTGGTCGCCGGCCCCCTGCTCCAGGAGAGCGCTTTTGCTGCGGTCGACGCCTTGGGCGATGTCCGGTGACTGGTGGTCGATGCTGGTGATCACGGCACAAGTTTTCCAGTCGAAGCCCATCTGGGAGGAATGGTAGCCGATATCGCGGATCGTATCCCGAACGATCTGGGGCATTTCCACGTAGCATTCGGTGGTGATTTCGCCGGCGATGAAGGCGATGCCGGTGGTGACCAGCGTTTCGCAAGCCACCCGGCAGTGCTTGTCCTGGGCCATGATGGCGTCGAGGATGGCATCGGAAATCTGGTCGGCCACCTTATCGGGATGGCCTTCGGTGACGGATTCGGAGGTGAAGAAAAACGGCTCGTCGCTCATGGCGTTTCTCCTTGCGCAGATGCGGATGAAGATGGATTCGGCGGCAGCAGCGCCGTATTGTCGATCAACCGGGAGTGGCCCACCCGCACGGCCAGGGCCATGCGTACCGGCCGGTCGATTTCGGATATATCCTCAAGGGTTTCCGGGTCACAAATCTTGACGTAGTCGATGGCCGTCTCGGCCTCGGACTGAATCGTCGCCACGGCGGAAGCGATGACCGCCGCCGCCTGGCGCTCGCCTTCCGCCACCTGTTTTCGGGCGTTGGCCAACGCCTGGGACAGGGTCAGGGCCGCCGGCCGTTGGCCCTCGGCGAGGTAGGCGTTGCGCGAACTCATGGCCAGCCCGTCCGCTTCGCGCACCGTGGGGCCGCCCACGATTTCCACATCGAGGTTCAGATCCCGGACCATGCGGCGCACCACCAGCAGCTGCTGGTAGTCCTTTTCTCCGAAGACGGCCAGATGGGGCTTGGCGATGTGCAACAGCTTGATCACCACCGTGGCCACGCCGCCGAAGTGGATCGGTCGGCTCACTCCGCAGAGGTGTTGCGGCAGGCGATCCAGGCTCACCCGGGTCTGGTATCCCTCCGGATACATCTCGGCCGTCGAGGGTAAAAACAACACATCGACCCCTTCGGCCTCCAGCAGGTCGCGGTCACGCTCCGGGTTCCGGGGGTAGGCCTCGAGATCTTCCCCGGGGCCGAACTGGGTGGGGTTGACGAAAATACTCACCACCACCCTGTCGGCCCTCTCGCGGGCCAGGCGCACCAGGGATAGATGCCCGGCGTGGAGAAAGCCCATGGTTGGCACCAGGGCGATGTGCTGTCCCTCACGGCGCCAGGCGTCGGCCTGGGCCTGCATCGGGGAAACCGCTTCAATCGTATCGATGGGAAACCTCCTCGCAGAGGCGCAGCGACCGTTTCGCGGAGAGGCGATCCCTGCGCCGTTTCGACGGTGTTTTGAACCGTTGACGCTAAATCAAGGCCGTGGGGATGTCAACAGGTGATCGCTGTCTCGGCAGGGTCCCGTCAAAGTCGGGGGTTCCGTCATTTTTTTTGCCGAATGGCACCGTTTTCCGCCGATCTTCTCAACCGCGGATGCCTCACCGACGTTGGGCATGAGATGGGGGAATTCAAGTGTCAAGTGAACTAAAGTGAGCTAAAGTGAACTAAAGTGAACTAAAGTGACTAAAGTTAAGGAATCCTGGCAGTTATATAAAAATCGGAGCGCAGCGACGCCACTACTTTAGTCACTTTAGTCACTTTAGTCACTCGTAATTTTAGTCACTCCGTTAGTCACTCGTAATTTTAGTCACTCCGTTAGTCACTCAGAAAAGCGTCAGCGACGAGGGATTTGCAGTTGAGAACACAGACGGGAGCATGGCCTAAACCGGAAAAAACCCTCCAAGGGATCATCGCCAAACTTTGACGGGGCCCTGGCCCATCCGTGCGGATGCTTGACATCTAGAAAAAAGAGTTGATAGCATAAAATGAATATCGTTAACAGGTATGATGAACCCACTTGGCCGAAGAATGGGAACAGCCCGGTCGAACTGCGGTGAAGGAGCAACGGAATGAACTGGGGGCGATGGGTGATGCTGCCGGTCTGGGGAATTCTGGTGACGGCTTTTCCGGTGGCGGCGGCCGAGCATGCCGCCGCTCACCCGGACCTGGGACCGTCGATGCCGTTGTGGAGCTGCCTCCCCTTTGCCGGCATGCTGCTGTCCATTGCGCTGATGCCGCTGTTGCTGCCGCGGTTCTGGCACCATCATTTCGGCAAGGTTTCCGCTTTCTGGGCCGCTATCCTGGCCGTTCCTTTCCTTCTGGTCCATCGGGGCGATGCCCTCTATGAGATCGTCCATATCCTCATGGCCGACTACGTGCCGTTCATCATCCTGCTCTGGTCCCTGTACACCGTTTCCGGCGGGATTCTGATCTCCGGTCGCCTTTCGGGGACCCCGGTGATCAACACGCTCATGCTGGTGATCGGGACGGTTCTGGCCTCGTGGATGGGCACCACCGGTGCGGCCATGTTGATGATCCGGCCTTTTCTGCGGGCCAACCACCATCGCAAACAGCGGACTTTCATGGTGGTTTTTTTCATTTTCCTCGTGGCCAATATCGGCGGGGCCCTCACCCCCCTGGGCGACCCGCCGCTGTTTCTCGGCTTTCTGCACGGGGTCTCATTCTTCTGGACTTTTCAGATCATGCCCCACATGCTGCTCACGGCCGGCCTGTTGCTGGTGGTCTATTTCATCTGCGACAGCTATTTTTACCGGCGGGAAAAACCGCCGGCCGCATCCGTCGGGGACGGCAAGGTGGCCCTGAGGCTCGAAGGGGCCCACAACTTCCTGTTCTTGGCGGGTATCGTGGGGGCGGTCCTCTTCAGCGGGGTAGCCCAGTTGGGGGTGATTGATTTTTACGGCGTTCATCGCGGGGTCCAGGACTATTTTCGCGACCTGCTGCTCATCATCATGGGCCTGCTGTCCATGGTCACCACATCCATTGAAACCCGTGAGCGCAACGAGTTCACCTGGTTTCCCATCATCGAGGTCGGGCTGCTGTTCATCGGGATTTTCATCACCATGATTCCCTGCCTGTTGATTCTCAAGGCGGGCAGCCAGGGGGCGCTGGCCTTTCTCATGGCCCTGGTCCAAGAGCCGTACCACTATTTTTGGGTCACCGGCCTTCTCTCCTCCTTTCTCGACAACGCCCCCACCTACCTGACCTTTTTCAACACGGCCATCGGCAGTTTCGCCGCGGGATTGGCCGAGCCGGAGGCCGTGGCGATCATGATGGGCGACAAGGCCGCTTACCTGAAGGCCATCTCCACGGGGGCGGTTTTTTTCGGGGCCTGCACCTACATCGGCAACGCGCCCAACTTCATGGTCCGGTCCATCGCCGAGGAGGCCGGCACCCCCATGCCGAGCTTTTTCGGGTATATCTTCAAGTACAGCCTCGTGTGCCTCGTGCCGTGTTTTGTCTTGGTGAGTCTGGTTTTTTTCTGAACCCCGAATTGACCAAGGACATCGGGTCCATTGGCAGGACGCGGGAGAAAGGTGCTAATATTCAGGTGAAGCGATGAAATTCGAATCGATTCTCTTTCACACCCGGTTGCGGGAGGCGGCTTTCGAAAGCCTCCAGTCGGTGTTGACCCTGAAGCCGGCGGGGCTGCGGCGGATCGTGCTGGTATACGTGATCCGGCGCGAAGAAGTCGCCTTCGTGCCGTACGCGGGATTCGACAAGCGTGAGGCGGAACGCCAGCGTAGCCAGGCCGAGGAGCGCTTCGCCCGCTGGGCCGAGGTGGTGGCCCGGTCTGGCATCGATTGTCGCTGGCGCGTCGAACTGGGGGAAACCAATCCGATTTTAATCGACATCGCCGAAAAGGAGGCGGTGGACCTCATCGTCACCGGACGAAAGTCGCGAACCGGTTTTGATCGGGTGTATGTGGGCTCCCACATCCTGGACATGGTGCGCCGCAGTCCGGTCCCCCTGCTGATGGCCAAATACGCGGCCCCCTACACACTGGAAGACGGCCAGGTCGCCACCCGGATCAACGACCGTCCCTTCGTCCGTCCCCTGCTGGCCACCGATTGGTCGGCGCCCTCCCGCCGTGGCCTGGAGGCCGTCATCGCCATGGGGCCGGCGGTGGAAAAGGCCCTGGTGGCCCATGTCATGGGGCGGAACGTCACCCGCAATGCCGATGCCGCCGCCATCGAGGCGTTGGAGAATGAAAGCCGCAAACGTCTGGACGATGCCCGCGGGCGCCTCACCGAGGCCGGGATCTCCGCCGAGGCGATCTTCAGCACAGGGCATGCGGCGGCGGAAATCGTTCGCCTGGCCCGGTCCCATGACGCCAGCACCATCGTCATGGGGCGCACCGGCAAGGACTGGTTTGAAGAGTACTGGCTCGGCGGGGTGTCGCATCGGGTGGCGGAAACCTCCGAGCGGCCGGTGCTGGTGATTCCCTGAAAGGGATGAAAGGAAGCCGGTGGCGGTGAAGACCTCGCGACTCAAAGCGCTGTTGGGTGAACGGCTTGCCATCGTTGGCGGAGGCCAGTTCTGCCGCAAGTTGCTCGCCTTTCTCACCGGGACGGGCGATGACCGATGGCGGCCAGAGGTGGTGGCGGTGGTGGACCCGGATTCCCGGGCCCCCGGTCTGCAACTGGCACGCCAGCGGGGAATTGCCGTCTTTTCCCACCATCGGCAGATCCTTGATCTGCCCGGGCTGACCACGGTGATCGAGATTACCAGTGATCCGGGGCTCAGTGATGTCTTGCAGCGGCAACTACCGGCCGGGGTGCGGCTCATCGACCACATCGACGTGCGCACCGTCTGGGATGCGCTGCAACTGGAGGCCCTGCGGAGCGACACCCTCGGGCGGCTGCGACGCTTGCCCGGGGTCACGCCGGAGATCGAGGCCCTGTTCCGGGATCTGGCCAACCGTTTTTCCGCCATTGCCGAGCGCCGCGGCAAGCGCTCCAGTCAGATCGAGCGCGAACTCTCCCGGCAGCAGCAGACCCTGGCGCAGATTATCCAGGGCAGCACGATTCCCACTTTTGTCATCAACCGTCACCACGTGGTGACCTACTGGAACCGGGCCCTGGAACGGCTCACCGGCATGCCGGCCCGGGAGGTGGTGGGCACCTCGGATCACTGGAAACCGTTTCGGGGCAATCCGCGGCCTCTGATGGCCGATGTGATCGTCGATCAACTCGAAGAATCGGAGATCCACCGCCTCTACGGGTCGAGCTGGCGGCCGTCCACCCTCATCGAGGGGGCCTACGAGGCCGAGGAGTTTCTTCCCCTGCTGGGCAGCGAGGGCAAGTGGTGCTGGTTCACCGGCGCGCCCATCAAAGATCCGGACGGGACCATCGTCGGGGCCATCGAAACCCTCCAGGATGTCACCGAGAAGAAACGCAGCGAAACCCAGTGCCGGCGCCATACCCAGAAGCTGGCAACCCTGTGCAGCATTCACACTGCCTTGAATGCGCCCTTGAGCCTGGATGAGTCCATCGATTCCGCCCTGAGCGAGATCGGCAGCTTTCTCAGCGCCGACTCCCTCTGCCTGTTCATGCTGGAAGAGGACGGCCGGCAATGGTCCATCAACTACCCCCGGGGCGCCCTGGAGGCGGTGGGGGCGGGACGGTGCGGCGTCGATGAAATGATCGGCCGGGTGGCGGCTGAAGGCAAGGTGAGGTTCTTTCAACTCGTAGATGAAAACACCCCCGCCGAGCTGGTGGCCCTGCGCGGGGCTGGGATCCGGTCGGTGGCCTACATCCCGGTGGCCCCCGAGGAGGGCCGCATCTTCGGGGTGATTCGCATGTGCAGCCGGAGGATAAACCACTTTGACGAAGAGGACCTTTACACCTTGGCGCTCATTGGCAATCGCATCGGCGCGGCGGTGGAAAACGCCCTGCTCAACGATGAGCTCAGGCGCAAGAACAATTTTCAGTCCAAGCTGATCCGCAGCTCCACCGATGCCATCGTGGCCACCGATGAGACGATGCGCATCGTGCTGTTCAACCCGGCGGCCGAGAGCCTCTTCGGTTATGCGCGAGATGACGTCGTCCAGCGACGACGGGCGTTCGATCTGTACCCGGACCAGGTGGAAGAACTCTGGGACGCCGAGGCGGACCGGGACCGCAACTGGGAATTTCCCTGGAAGGAGATCACCATCACCCGCCGGAACGGAGAAGTGATTCCGGTGCGCTATTCGGGCACGCTGCTCCACGAGGGGGACCGGATGATGGGGTCGGTGGCATTTTTTCAGGATTTGCGTGAGATCAAACGGTTGGAGGCCGAGTTGCTCCAAAGCGAACGCTTGGCGGCGGTGGGGCAGACCGTGGCCGGGATGGCCCACTGCATCAAGAACATCCTCCACGGGTTGAAAGGCGGCAGTTACATGATCGACGTGGGCCTGGCCAGGGACGACCGGGACAAGTTGCAAAGCGGCTGGCGAATGGTGCAGCGAAACATCAATCGCACCTCGGATCTGGTTCTCGATCTGCTCTCCTACTCCAAGGAGCGGGAACCGGATTACGCGCCGTGCGATCCCAACGAAGTGGTCCGGGAGGTCTGCGATCTCGTGCAGGACATGGCGGTGGAAAGCGATGTGGCGGTGAAAATGGAACTGGATCCGGCCATCGGGCGGGTGGCCATGGACGGCCGCACCGTGCACCGCTGCCTGCTCAACCTGCTCTCCAATGCGGTGGATGCCTGCGCCTTCGATGAGGATATCAGCAAGCACCACCAGGTAGGGGTCCGAACCTTTCTGGAACCCGGTGAGCGCATCCGCTTCGAGGTGGAAGACAACGGCGCCGGCATGAGCGAAACGGTGAAGCAGCGCCTGTTCACCTCGTTTTTCAGCACCAAGGGATCCCGGGGAACGGGCCTTGGGCTGCTGGTTACCCGCAAGCTCATCGAGGCCCACCGGGGGACCATCGAGGTGGCTTCGGAGCTCGGCCGCGGTACGCGGTTTACTTTTTATCTGCCATTTTTATCCGTGGCGCAGGTCGTGGGGGCCCCGGCTCCCGCGGTGCCGGCCCCCAGCGAAGAGGGTGAATCATGACGAAAAAAGTCCTCGTGGTGGACGATGATCCCGATGTTCGGCTGTTCAACACCACCGTCATCGAAGAATGCGGCTACAGCGCCCTGGAGGCCGAAAACGGTGAGGACGCTCTGACCAAGGTGAAGCAGGAGCGCCCCGACCTGGTGTTGCTGGACGTGCTGATGCCTCGCCAGAGCGGTATCCGGTTTTACCGTGAGCTGAAAACCGATCCGGCCTTGAAGCAGATTCGGGTCGTGCTGCTATCCGGCATCGCCAAGAAGACCTTTCTGCGGTCCCAGAAGGCCCTCACCGAGTTCGGCGGGGCCGCGGTCCCCGAGCCGGAGCACTACCTGGAGAAACCGGTGGAACCCGAAACGCTGGCCCGGACGCTCAAGCAGATTCTCGGCTAACGGATGGGGGCGCCGGAGCGACGATTCGGCGGCGGACCGGAAGGGTAGGCCATGGACATTCGCAAGATTCTTTTTGTCACCCAGTTTGAAGAGTTGTGGTTCGACGCGCTGCAGTCGCTCCTCGATCTGAAGCGGGCCGCCCTGGAGCACGTGGTGTTTGTCAACGTCATCGAGCGGGAAAAGGTCGCCCTGCATCGGGGCGTCGGCTACCGGAAAGGCGAGGCGATCCGGCTGCGCGAAAAGGCCAACATCCATTTCATCAACTGGGCCGAAACCTTGTTCGAGCAAGGTTTCGAGGTGGGCGTGTACATCGTGGTGGGCGCCCTGGTGCCCCGGGTGGTGGAGGCCGCCGCCAAGGAGGCGGCGGATCTCATCGTCCTGGGGGATCGTCGGCAGGGCGGGCTCAAGCAGTTTTACGCCGGCGAAGAACTCGCCGAGATCGTACAGCGCAGCCGGGTGCCGGTCCTGCTGTACCGCTACGCCGGTGCCCGCCATGAGGCCCTGCCGCCGTTTCAACGGCCGCTGCTGGCCACGGATTGGGGGCCGGCCAGCCAGGCCGCCGTGGCTTATCTACGGCGGTTGGGGGCGGTGATAGGGGAAATCAACGTGGTTCATGTCACCGATGAAAACCAACTCCGGGGCGATTCGGCCATGGCGATCCAGAAGACCCGCAAGGATGAGCGTGCCCGGCTGGAAGCCCTCTGCCAGCAGTTCGAGAGCGACGGTATTCCCGCCCGAGCCCATCTGGTGGTGGGGGAGCCGGCCGATCTCATCGTCAAGACCGCCCGCCAGTGTCAGGCGACGATGATCGTCTCGGGAATCTCCGCTCGCAAGGGCTTCGGGGCGCGTTGGCGGGGCGGCACCTACCGGGCCATCGCGGACAAGACGGAGTTGACCACCCTCATCGTCCCGGCCCCCGCGGTGGAAAAAGGCCGATAGATACCGAATCAACGACGACTGGGGCGGCACGGCAACCGGCGGCAGGGCAGAGGGCGGATTTCCTGCGGACCCGAACAGGAGGCATAGATGGCGGTCATCACCATTTCGAGACAGTATGGCGCCGGCGGGCGGACCCTTGGCCGGATGGTGGCGCAGAAACTCGGCTACACCTTCGCCGACAGCGAGATCATTGAACGCTTGGCCAGGGAAGCCCGGGTTTCCCCCCAGTGGGTGGAGTCTTTCGAGAAGGAGGCCGGCACGCGTCTGTCCCGCTTCATCTCCTCCATGGTGGCCAAAAAATGGGTTGATCGGGTCCTCAAGGAAGAACGGGGTTACCTGGATGAACAGTCCTACCTGGACTACCTGGTGCTGATCATCGCCCAGGTGGCCGACGAGGGCAATGTGGTGATTCTGGGGCGCGGCAGCCAGTATATCCTCGACGACCATCCGGACGCCTATCACGTTTTGCTGGTGGACCGGGTGGCCAACCGGATCAAGTTTCTCATGGACCGTCAGGGCCACTCGGAAGCCAAGGCGGCGGCGTTGGTGGAATCCGAGGATCGACGCCGGGCGCTGCTCTACGGGCGTCTGGGCAAAAGTGATTTCGACGCCCCGCTGCTTTACCACCTCGTCATCCACATGGGCCGATTGGGCCTGGACCGGGCCTGCGACCTGGTGTGCCGACTGGTGGGTGAGTGTTGAAGACGGTTCATTTACTTGACAGGATTTAACATGTTCGATTACAAAAAGAATCGGGCCTGGACGGAGAACCTGTCCATCGTTCTTCAGATCGGCCTGACCATGGTGGGCTGCATTGCCTTCTGCTTTTTCGTGGGTCTCAAGCTGGATCAATGGCTGGGGCTGCGGGGAATCGGTGTTACGGTGCTGACGCTGCTGGGGGTAGTGGGCGGCGGCAACGTGGTCTACCGCCAGATCACCGACCTGCTGGGCGCCGGGCGCAACGACCGGAAAAAACCGCCACCATCACCGAACGCATAAAAGATCCCATGGGCGACACGATCCGTCATATCCAACAACGCTACCCAACCCGGGCCTTGTGTGTCGCCGTGGTGCTGGGCGCTTGCCTCATGGCCGCGGGTTTCAAGCCGGCGGCCAAGGGATTGATCCTGGGGACCCTGTTCAGTGCCCTGAATTTCAGGCTGATGGGCTTTTTCCTCCTCCGATGCAGGGGGCTGGGGGGGCGATTGGCGGGAATCTCGGTGCGGATGGCACTGATGGCCGTGCCCCTGGTGATGGCGGCCACCCTGCCGGTTTTCGATCTGTGGGGTGTGGTGCCGGGGCTGTTCAGTGTGCCGGCAATGATCCTGTTGGATGCCGGCCTGGGGCTGAGAGCATCGTCCACCCACCGGAGAATTCAGGAAGGATAGCACATGGGAGAGCTGGGGCGGATTCATCAGTTGCTGGTTTCCATCGGCGATTACCGGCTGGCCATCAACCTGGAAGTGGTGGTGATGACCTGGATCGTCATTTTCGCCCTGGTGGTATTCGGCCTGGCCACCAGCCGGCGGCGCAGCCTGCTGCCGGCGCCGATTCAGGTGCTGGGAGAGATTCTCGTCTCCCAGCTCTACGGCCTCACCGAAGATGCTTTGGGCGCCGACTTGGCGCGAAAGTACGCTCCCCTGGTCACGGCGCTGTTTCTCTTCCTCCTCGTTTCCAACTGGCTGGGGATCATTCCCCATCTTGAGGAGCCGACCAAGGATCTCAACACCCCCCTGGCCCTGGGGTTGATGGGGTTTGTCATCGCCCATTGGGCCGGGATCCGCTCCAAAGGGTTCAAGGCGTACATCCTGGAGTACTTCCAGCCGATCTTCTTTATGCTGCCGCTGAACCTGATCGGCGAGTTCGCCAAGATCGTCTCGATTTCCTTCCGTCTCTTCGGCAACATCATGGGCGGCTCCATCATCATTCTGGTGGTCTCCTACCTGAGTTGGAACATCATCTTGCCGCCGCTGCTCAACGCCTTTTTCGGACTGTTTGTCGGGACGATCCAGGCCTTTGTGTTTACCATGCTCACCGTGGTGTACATCGCGGTCCAGGTGAAATGATTCATGCAATGGAACCCTGAAACCATCGTGGCCGTGGCCGCCTACACCGGAGCGGGGATCTGCATGGGGTTCGGGGCTGTGGGCGCCGCCATCGGTGAAGGCTACACCGCGGCCCAGGCCAACCATGCCGTCTCCCGCAACACCGATCTCTCCGGGGACATCTTCAAGAACATGCTCGTGGGCCAGGCGGTGGCCGAATCGGCTTCCATCTTTGCCCTGGTGATTGCCATCCTGTTGATGTTTCTCAATTTCCAGGGTGCTCCCCTCATCAAGGCGGCCGCTCTCCTCGGCGCCGGGCTCTGTATGGGGCTGGGGGCCCTGGGATCGGGGATCGGCTCCGGGCTTCCCGGCGGCCAAGCCTGTTTCGGCATCGCCCGCCAACCGGCGGTGACCGGACGGCTCACCACCAACATGCTCATCGGCTCGGCCGTCTGTCAGACCCCGGCCATCTTTGCCATGGTGGTGGCCTTGCTGCTTATTTTCATCGATTTCAGTCGCCTGCCGCTCCAGCCGGGATGGGCGGCTCTCATCGGTGCCGGACTCAGTACGGGGCTAGCGGCCATCGGCTCCGGGTACGGCGGTGGGGTGGCGGCCGGGGCGAGCTGTGAAGGGGTGGCACGTCAGCCCCTGGCCGTGGGGCCGCTGACCACCACCATGCTCGTGGGGCAGGCCGTGGCCCAGACACCAGCGATTTTTGGCCTACTGGTGAGCTTCATTTTGCTGTTTCGCGGCATTCCGGCCTCGGAGAGCCTGGCACCGGCCATGGCCCTGCTGTCGGCCGGATTGTGCACCGGACTCGGTGGTATCGGTCCGGGGATCGGCAACGGTCAGGTGGCCGGTGGCGCGGTACGCTGGGTGGCCCGCAATTCGGCCATCGCCGGCGACCTGATGCGCGTGATGCTGGTGGGCCAGGCGGTGAGCCAGTCCACGGCCATCTACGCCATGGTGGTGAGCCTGGTGCTGATCTTCGTCGTTTGAGGCGTGCCGGGTGGGGGGCAGGCTGGACACAGGGTGGCCTGAAAGGGCCGGAAAGCGGAAATCACCAACATCTGCAAGGAGAAACCAAATGGCTATCGAAGGCGCGGACCTGATCAAGGCGGCGGCATTCTTGGGGGCGGGAATCGCCATGGGGCTGGGGGCCATCGGTCCCGGCATCGGTGAAGGCATGACGGCGGCCAAGGCCTGTGAGGCCATCGGCAACAACCCCAACGAAGCGGGACTGCTCACCCGGACCATGCTGGTGGGCCAGGCCGTGGCCGAATCCACCGGGATCTACTCTCTTGTAATTGCCCTGCTGTTGCTGTTTGTCGTTTAACATTTGCTTAAGGGGGACACGGGGATGGAGATCGTCTCGACCATCGCCTTGATCAGCATCAATGCCACCCTGGTGGTTCAGCTCGTGTCGTTTCTGCTGTTTCTGCTCATCATCAACCGGGTCATGTTTCGCCCCTTGCGCAACACGATGCGGGAGCGGGCGTTTTTCATCGAGACCGTGGACGAAGAGATCGCCGCCGCCGACGGGGAGCACACCCGGATCATGGCCCTGCTGGCACGCCAGGAACGGGACGTGCGCAGGGAAGCCGATGCCCTGCGTCGCAAGCGCCGGGACGAGGGGGCGGCGGAAGGACGACGACTGGTGGACCGGGCCCTGGAACAGATCGCCCGGATGCACCGGGAGGCCGAGGCGGACGTGGATCGCCAGATGGTGGAGGCGCGGCAGGGGGTGGCCCGGGAGGCCGAACAGCTCTCGGTGGTGTTGATGGAAAAAATACTCGAGCGGAGGATCGACGCGTGAGTATCGATGGGCGGAAAAGCCGACGGAATCTGGCGGCGCTGATCATCGGACTGGCGGTTCTGATTGTCACCAATGATCCGCTCTGGGCGGCCGAGGAAGCGGGGAACTGGCGCGCCACCTATGACTTGGTGATGCGCTGGATCAACTTCGGCATCCTTGTGGGGTTGATCTTCTATTTTGCCCGACGCCCGGTGGCCAACCTGTTGACTTCCCAGGCGACGCGGCACCGGGAGCGGATCGGCGAACTGGAAGCCCGGCGCGATGCGGCCCTGGAGCGGCTCGCCGAAGCGCAGCAGGTGCAGCAGGCCTACCAGGAGCGCCTGGTGGATCTTCGGGAGCGCATCGTGGCCCAGGGGGAGCAGCAGCGTGAGGCCCTCATCGAAGACGCCCGCCGGGAAGGGGAAGTGCTGATTGCCCAGGCGCACAGACGGATCGGTCTGGCGTTGCGGGATGCCAGGACGCAACTGCGTGACGAGATGGTGGATCTGGCGGTGGCCCGGGCTCTGGAAAAGCTGCCGGCGCTGGTGATGCCCCGGGACAACGACGTGCGCGTGGCGCATTTCTTCAAGGCGATCCAGCGGGTGCGCTGAGCGTGAATCAGCGGCGATCATCACAGAACGCCCGGTTGTCAAACCGGGCGTTCTGCGTTATGGGCGATGAATCATAGATTCAGAATGCCGCTTTGCACGGGGAAGGCTTGACCGGAGAGGGAAAGCAAATGAACGAGGATCAAGGCAAGACCGAGCAGTTGTTCAAGGACCACGTGGAAAAATGGCGTCAGCGGGTCCTGACGTCGCCGCCGATCATTCGGGCCGGCGATACGGTGATTACCATGAGCATGGAGCCGGGCAGCGGCGGACGGATTATTGCCGAAAAGCTCGCCCGTCGTCTTGAATTCGACCTGTTTCACCGGGAGATCATCAAGGCCATCGCCAGGAGCAGCCGGATGTCCCACCGCGTCATCGACACGGTGGAAAAGGAGCGGCTCAGCGGATTGGAGGATTTTCTCTCTTCCCTGATTCGCAAGAAGTATTTCCACCCGGAATCCTACCAGCACCACCTGTTCAAGGTGATCGGCACCGTGGCTCGCCACGGCCGGGTGGTGATCGTCGGCCGGGGGGCCAACTTCATTCTGCCCTTGGCCGAACGTCTGGCCGTACGTGTCATTGCGCCGCTGGAGACCCGCATCCGCAACGTGGCCCGGGAGTATGGGTGCACGCTGGAGGTGGCCGAAAAAAGGGTCCGCCAGCGCCAAGCCCGCCGACGCGATTTTGTCCGGCGGGCATTCCATCAGGATATCGATAAGCCCCACCACTACGATCTGGTGCTAAATACCGGACAAATTTTCCTGGATACGGCCGTGGAGGCGATCCTAGCCGTTCATTCCCACCGGAACGCCCCGCCGCCTGCCTGATTTTTATGCCCGGGGAGGGCGGCCGCGGCCAGGCTTCCACCTGCCGCGGTCGCCGGAGATTCAGCACGGCGACATGAGTCGGCCCATGTCGGGATGTTGGCGAATGATGCGCAGAAATTGTTCGGTGCGGTGAACCAGACGCTGTTTGATCACTCGGTTGAGGCGTCGGTACACCAGGTAGCCCATGGTGGGGTCGGCTTCGAATAGTTCGAGAAACTTTTCACCGCTGATGATGCACACGTCGCTCGGCTCCACGCAGATGGCATCCGACGTGTAGGTGTGGTAGGGCTCCAGGTCGCGTGAAAGCATGGCCGACCATCCGAAGGAGTAGCCGGGCTTGATGGCGTCCATGCATACGGTGACGGTTTCCGACAGACGCTGCTCCAGAAGCACCTTGCCGCGCTGGAGAAGGAAGAAATTTTCGGCATTGTCCCCCTCGCGCACCACGTATTGGCGCTCCTCGTAGTGGCGTTTTTCCACCAGCGGGATGATCCGGTCAAGCTGGGCGTCGGACATCCGTCCCATAATCACCATTCTGCGCAATTCGTCCCGGGTGACCATGAAGCCTTCCTCCTCTTGGCTTGTGGTTTGGCGATGCGCCGCGGGTCGGCGGCATCAGGCGATCAGGTAAATCGCAACCATGAACAGTACAGCGGCGGCGGCATGGACGCCGAGCCGGATCGTTCCGGTGGCAAAGGCCCGTTGAACCGTTTCCGGCGGGATGACGCCGCGTAGCAGCGTCGCGGTCAGCCGGGCCGGGCCGTTGGCCGCGAAGCGCGCTGCCGCCGCGGCGGTGCCGTGGGCCAGGTGATGGTCGCACCAGCGGTTCAACCCGTTGAAGCCCCGATCCATCAGGCGGTAGAACCACTTTCCCCCCCTGCGGTAGAACCAGTCCGTGTCGAGGTTGATCGCCCGCACTTCAGAGGGATAATAGCCCGATTTCAATAACAGATAAAAGGCAAAAATCGCAAACAGAAGCAGTTGCAACTGAGCCACCACATGGCTGCCGGTGTAGGGGACATAATCCACCGGGTAGGGCAGCAGGGCGTAAAGGGGTTGGGGATAGATGCCGATGAAGACGCAACCGAAGGCGGCGATTCCCATGGCCACCAGCATGTTCAGGGGCGGTTCCTTGGCCTTCAAGCCGGCGTCATGGCCGAAAAAGGTGAAGAAAGGGACCTTGATGCCCGCATGGGCGATGACCCCGGCCGAGGCGAACTGGAGCATGAGCCAGATGGCGCCCATGTGGTTGATGCCGGCGGCGCTGATGATCATCGACTTGCTCACGAAGCCGGAAAACAGGGGAAAGGCGGAGATGGAGGCCGCCCCCACGATGCACAGGGCGCAGGTGATGGGCATGGTGCGGTGCAGGCCACCGATGTCCGTGCAGGTGATTTTGCCGGTGACGTGGAGCACGGCGCCGGCGCTCATGAACAGCAGTGCCTTGTAGAGAATATGGCAGAAGGCATGGCTCACGGCGCCGTTGAGGGCCAGTTCGGTGCCGATGCCGATGCCGCAGAGCATGAAGCCCACCTGGTTCATCAGGCTGTAGGAGAGCACCCGGCGGATGTCGTTTTCCACCTCGGCGTAGAAGACCGGGAGGATGGTCATGACGGCACCCAACCAGATCAGGGCTTCGGTGCCGGCAAAGGTCCGGGCCATTACGTAGACGGCGCTCTTGGTGGTAAAGGCGCTGAGAAAGACCGCGCCGGCCACCGTGGCCTCGGGATAGGCATCCTGGAGCCATGCATGAAGCGGGGGGACGGCGGCGTTCACCGCGATGCCCAGAAAAATCAGTGCCGTGGGCAGGCTGTCCAGACGCAGGTGACGCACCGACAAGTCGCCACTGGTGTTGGCCAGACAGACGATGCCGGCCAGCAAGGCCAGGCCGCCGAAGACGTGGACCAGGATGTAGCGCATGGCCGCCTGCCGGCTCCGCCGGGTGCGGCGGGCCAGGATCAAAAAGGTGGAGGCCACCGCCATCACTTCCCAGAAGAGATAAAGGGATAGCAGATCCCCGGCCAACGTTACCCCCAGGGCACCGCCGGCGTAGGCGAAGCCGGCCACGTGCTGCACGTTGTCGTCCACATTGAGGGCGTAGATGGCACCGATGAAGGCCATCAGGCTGAAAATGATCCCGAAGACCCGGCTCAGGGCGTCGATGTGACCCAGGACGAGCTGGTGGTTCAAGAACGGCACCACCCAGTGATCGCCGGCCGGCATGGAGAGAAATATCCCCAAGGCCAGGGCCGGCAGGGCCAGGCGCCAGAACTGATGGATCCGGCCGTGGAGCCAGGGCAGCAGGAAGGCGCCGCCGATCAGCAGCAGAGAGGGGGCGATTCCATCTGGAAACAACAGTGGTTGCATCGGTGTCAGCTGTCCTCTGAATTTTTCAATCCGGCCCGGATTTCTCTTGGGGCGCAATTCGTTTCATGTTTTCGACGTCGTCGCCTTGGTAGTAGCTCTCCGGACGCCCCAAGACCCACCGCAGGCCCTTGGCGGTGAAAATGACTCCCACGCAGGCGACAAAGCCGTAGGTGGCGGAGAAAAAGGGCATTTCTTCCCACCGGAAGTGGGGGTGGGCCACGACGAACCATTCGGCCAGCAGCAGCACCCCCAGGGCGATGAAAAAACCGAAGGTGAGGCGCCGGATGTTTTCAGGCCGGTCGAAAAAGGTGATGGGCTTTTTCATCCGATCCATACCTTTGTGAAGATGACGGCCAAGTAGGCCACGGTCACCGCCAAAATCAGGTGAAAGGCCCGTCGGAAGCCGGGTTCCGGCTCATAGCGGATTTCGTCGGCACCATGTTGCGTCATGCTAGAATCCTCCCAGAATGTGGCGGGTCGCCATGCGGGCCAGGTGCAAAAACGGCTGGGGATGAAAGAACAGGATGACGGATACCGCGGCGGTGAACAGGGGCGGCACGATGCACCAGCGCGGTGCTTCCTGTACTTGGCGCTCGAAAAGGGATTCCTCCGGGTGGCAAAAAAAGGCCTGGTAGACGATGGGGAGAAAATAGGCCGCGTTGAGCAGGGAGCTGAACAGGATGACCCAGAGAAACACGATCTGGTCTGCTTCCAGCGTGCCTAGGACCAGGTGCCACTTGCTGATGAAGCCGCCGCAGGGCGGCAGGCCGATGACGCTGAGGGCGCCGATGAAAAAGGCCCCCATGGTCAGGGGCATGCGCCAACCGATGCCTTTCATTTCACTGATGTATTTTTTTCCGGTGGCCACGAAGATGGCCCCGGCGCAGAAGAACAGGGTGATCTTGCCGAAAGCATGCATGGCGATGTGCAGCATGGCGCCGGTGAGGCCTGAGGGTGACAGCAGGGCCGCGCCCAGAACGATGTACGAGAGCTGGCCGATGGTGGAAAAGGCCAGCCGCCGCTTGAGCCCGTCCTGGCTCAAGGCGATGAGGGAGGCGGCCACGATGGTGACGGCGGCGATGGCGGCCACCATCGTGCCGAGGTTCAGTTCGGCGAGCAGCCCCGTGCCGAAGATTCCCGTGATTACCCGCAGTACGGAAAATACCCCCACCTTGACCACCGCCACGGCATGGAGCAGGGCACTGACCGGCGTGGGGGCCACCATGGCCGCCGGCAACCAGGAATGCAGCGGCATCACCGCCGCCTTGGCGAAGCCGAAAATCAGCATCACCAACAGGACCGTCACCTGGCCGGTGCCGGCCTTGCCGGCCAGAATGCCGCCGGCGGTAAAGTCCAGGGTGCCGCTGAGGTGAAAGACGATGAGCATCGCCGGCAGCACCAGCCCGATGGAAGCGCCCAGAATATAGAGCAAATATTTTCTGCCGGAGCTGCGGGCCTCCTGGTCCTGGTGGTGGGTGACCAACGGATAGGTGGCAAACGAGAGCATCTCGTAGAACAGGTAGAGCGTCAGCAGGTTGGCCGAGAAGGCAACGCCGGCGGCCGCGGCCAGGGATAGGGCGAAAAAACTGTAATAGCGAGTCTGGCTGTGCTCGTTGAGACCGCGCATATAGCCCACCGAGTACAGCGAGGTGACGATCCAGAGACTCGAAGAGACCAGGGCGAAGAGCAGACCGAGCGCATCGACGCGGAACGCGATGGAGACCTCGGGCAACACCTGCACCAGGGTGAACTCGAGACACTGGCCGGCCCAGACGGCCGGCAGCATGCTCGCGATGACGGCGAACATGGTCAGTGCGGCGCCGAAGGTCCAGGCCTCGCGCACGTTGGGGCTGCGACAGGAGGATAGAATCAGCGGCAATCCCAGCGGGGGGAGCAGAGCGAGCAGCGGTTTGAGGGTGAGCAGGGTGTTCATGGTCGCTTCACCGGCGGCTTTCAGAGAATGGCCGCCGGGATGGCGGCGTCGATGATGTGGGTGACGATCCGGCCGGTCAACAACCCCAGCCCCACCAGGCCGGCCGCGGTAAACAGCATGGGGGCCAGCATGGTTGCCGGCGCCTCGGCGTAACTCAACGCTGGGCGATGCTCCTGGTGTGGATCGGCAAACGGCTCGTAGTAGGCGATTTCAAAAACGCGGAAAAAAAGCACCGCGTTCACCAGACTGCTGAAGATAAGGGCGGCCACCAGACCCCAGTGATCGGCGGTCAGGGCACCGCCGATGAGGTACCACTTGCTGAAAAAGCCACAGGTGGGCGGGACGCCGATCATCGACAGGCCGGCGGTGGCCAGGACCACCATGGTCCAGGGCATGCGGCGAAAACACCCCTTTAAGGTGGCAAAACGGTCGTCCCGGAGCTGGTGCGTAAAGCTCCCCACCGCCAAAAAGACACACAGGGTCATGGCGGCGTCGTTGACGATGTGCAAAATGGCACCGGTGATGGCCATGCGGTTCCCCAGCCAGAATCCGCCCACCATGTAGCCCACCTCGGCGATGAGCACATAGGCCAGCATGCGGCGCAAGCTGGTTTGGGAGAGGGCCAGCACGCTGGCGCAAACGATGCCGGCCGCCGCCACCCAGACCACCACCTTGGCAAACAGCAGGTGGTTGAAGGTGAAATCGGGCGGAAACACGTACAGACCCAGACGGACCATGACGTAGATCATCGTCTTGGTCGTCAGCGGTGCGATGAGACTGCGGACCGGGGAAGCCGCCTCGCTGTAGGCGTTGGGCAGCCAGCCGTGCAGGGGAAAGAGCGCCATCTTCATGAACAGGCCGGTCATGGCGATGACGAAGGCCGCCACCACGACCTTGGAGCCGAAGAGCCGGGGAAGAATCGAAAAAATGTCGGCCATGTTCAGGGTGCCGGTGATGAGGTAGAGATACCCCACCCCCAGCAGGTACAGGCTGGCGCCGATGGTTCCCATGAACACGTAGTTCAGGCTTGCCAGGGCCGCGTCCCGATGGCCTAGCCCCACCAGGGCGTAACCGCTGATGGAAGTAATCTCCAGCAGCACGTAGAGATTGAAGGCGTCCCCGGTGACCAGGATACCGAAGGTGCCGGCGCAAAACAGCAGGTACAGGGCGTAGAAGTATCCCTCGCGCCCGGTGAAGTCGCTGGCGACGGCCTGGCGCGTGGTGATGAGGTTGATCAGTGCCACCGCCGCCATCGCCACCAGCACCAGGGCGTTCAGGTGGTCCACTTCGTAGGCGATGCCCATCGGTGGCGGCCAATTGCCGATGTGATAGCTGAAGGGCCCCTCGGCCAGCACCCGGCACAGCATGCCGGCGGCGGACCAGAGGGAAGCCGTCAGGGCGATGGCCGCCAACGGTGGACAGAGGCCGGGGCGTTCCCGGGCGATAATGGCAATCACCAGGGCCGCCATCAGCGGTGCCACCACGAGGAAAATCGGGTAGTGGGCGCTCATGATTCCCTCACCCGGGCGTGGATTTCGTCTTCTTCCAACGTATCGTAGCGGTTGTAGATCTTCATCGCCAAGGCCAGGGCCACCCCCAGGGTGGCCACCGAGACGACGATGGCCGTGAGCATCAGCACGTGGGGCAGGGGGTTGATCACCGTTGCGTAGTCCACGAAATGTCCCGCGTCGTGGTGGCCGAGGATCGGCAGGGTCGCCCCCTTCTTGGTGGCGATGGAGACATAGAAGAGGATGATGGCGGTTTGCAGGATGTTCATCCCGATGATTTTCTTGATGAGGTTGCGCTTGGCGATCATGGCCCAGAGCCCGATGCACATCAAAACGATGTAGATCCAGTAGTTGTACTTGGCGATGATCAGGTTGATGTAACCGGCCGTTGTCATCGGTGCCTTCCTAAAGCCCCTCGTCCATGTGGCCCGCGGAGGCCAGGTTGTAGTACAGCGATACCATCACGGCCATCACGGCGATGGCCACCCCGATTTCCACGATGAGGATCCCGTGGCTGCGCGCCATGACCGGGTCTACCCCCAACAGCCCCGCCAAGGCGGCGTAGTCGAGAAACTGGCCGCCGAGCAGGAGACACAGCACGCCGGTGCCGACATAGATCAGCACGCCGGTGCCGGTGAGTATGTTGGTCCGCTTTTCGGGCATGGCTTTTAAGGTGGTGCGCAGGTTGTGGCTGATGGCAAAAAGAATCAGTGCCGCTCCAAAAATCACCCCACCCTGAAAGCCACCGCCGGGGCTGTGGTGTCCGTGGGCCACCACGTATAGGGCGAAGAGCTGAATGAAGGGCAGCACCAGGCTGCAGGCGGTGCGAATGATCAGGTCGTAGGGGACCCACTGGCTGTCGATGCGCTCGAATTCCCGGGTGCCCAGGGGCAGTCGCCCCCCCTGTCCGATGCGCAGCGTGATGCCGGTGGCCCGGTGCCGGTAGAGCCCCGATGCTTCGGTTTCCTTGGGAGTGATGAAAACCCGCAGCAGAAAAAGGCAGGCCAGCCCGGCGGTGAAGATCACGGCGGTTTCGAACATCGTGTCATAGCCGCGGTAATCGGCCAGCACGGCAGTGACGATGTTGGGCACGGCGGTGTCGTGCAAGCTGTGCTGAATGTAGTAGGGTGACAGGTGGGTGGCGGCCGGAGAACTCGGATCCCCCCAGTCGGGAAAATCCGTGGTGCCATACACCAGCAAGGCCCCGAAGAGAATGACGGCCAGCAGCCCCAGACGTTTCACTTTGTCCTCCTTGCGATGATAGTGGCGATCATCGTCATCAATCCCTGCTGCGGCGTGTGGTGCGAAAGACGGCGGCCACGAAGAACACCGTGCTGACCCCCGCGCCCACCGAAGCTTCGGTGAAGGCCACGTCCACGGCGCCCATGATGGCCCACAACAGGCACATGAGAAAACTGTAGATACTGAAGAGAACGGCGGCGCCGAGCAAGTCGCGCACCTTCAGGGCGGCAAAAGCGCAGACCACCACGAGCAGAAGAATGATAAACTCAAGCTGCCAGATCATGTTCGGTTCCCTTGTCGCTACGGATCCAGGGGGTGAGTCCGGCCCGCACCCCGGCATCGACGATGGCATGAGTGGCCGTTGGGCTGGTGATGTAAATGAAAACCACGATCAGCATGATTTTGATGGCGGTGAGAAAGGCCCCGAGGTTCCACTGCCCCACGGTGTAGAGGGCCATGGCGGACATGGTGAGCAGCAGGCCCATGCTGTCGAGTTTGCCGGCCGGATGGAGCCGTGAGTAGAAGTCTGGAAATCGAAGAATCCCCACGCTGCCGGCAAAGAAAAAGAACAGGCCGAGAAACAGCAGGACGATCACGGTGATGTTCAGCATCGGGCTTTTCCCCTGGCGGCGAATTCAATCGCGTTGCGGTTCATCGTAGAGCCCCTTTTTTTTCTGGAAATACCGGGAGGAGGCCAACACGGCGATGAAGTTGAGACAGGCGTAGGCGATGGCGATGTCCACGAACATGTCCACCCGGTGGTAGATGAGGCCGATGAGCACCAGCATGGCCGTGGTTTTGCTGCCGATGGCGTTGACCCCGATCATTCGGTCCAGAACCGTCGGGCCGGCGATGGCCCGGTACAGGGTCAGAGCCATCACCAGGGCGAGAAAAATGCCGGAATAGAGAAAGACGGTATCCATCAGTCCTCGAAAATTCGGGCCACCCGATCCTCCATCTCTCCGGGGAGGCCCCGGGCCGAGACGTCATCGATGGCGTGGACGGTAAACCGGCCCATCACGGATGTGAAGACGGTGACGGTGCCCGGGGTGAGGGTGATCGAGTTGGCCATGATAAACAGCCCCATCCGGTTGTCGATGCGGCTCTTGAAGCTCACCATGCGGGGGTTGATCAGTTGCCGCATCCTCGGGTGAAAGGTGAGCTTGAGCATGTGCAGGTTGGCCCGCCAGATCTGAATCAGCAGCCAGGGAACGTAGACGGCGAATCGGCCCCAGTGGCGCAGGGTGCGCCCCAGGTTCACGTCCAGCCACATCGCCCGGGCGTTGAGGTCGGCCACGATGGCACAACTGATCACCCCAAGACTCAGGTGGAAGGCGTCGAAGAGGCCCGAGAGCACCATCCAGGTCGCCATGCAAATGACGAAGGTCAGCCAGAAGGCCAAGCCGAAGCGACGACGCCTTGCCGGATTTTTGGCAGAGCTGGAGGATGACGCGCAGGTGGTTCCCATCTGGCTGGAATCGTTCATGGAAATACCTCTGCCGGCTTTAGGTTGGGTCGAAAGAAAATTGCATATAGTATCCGAGCGTTGGCTGTCAACGGAATTCGGTGGTCCATGGCCTGGCGGATTTTCGCGGTTCGTGGGGAAAAGGGCATGAAATCGGTCTTTACAAGTCCGGCGAGGCTGTCGCTTTCATGATCCGATGCGCTGCACTGACCCTATGCTAAAGAGGGGATCGGCGCTCAGGGGCCGGTTGGTCCACCGGGGGCTTCAGCGGGGCAGGGTGCCGGTGAAAAGAACCAGGTTCAACCCGCCGTGGGGCAGGCGACGGGGCGTCAGCGGGGGGGGCGCCAGGTGTTCGGCCCCCGGCGGCGCGATGAGGGCCAGCTTCCAGCCTGGATACCAGCGGACCAGACGATCCACAACCCGGGCGAATAAAACCCGGCTCTCGGGGGCGGCGCCGAGGCGTTTGCCATAAGGCGGGTTGATCACCACCAACCCCGGGGGCAACCCCAGGTGGACGGGGTCCAGGTTGAAAAAATCCCCGCACTGGATTGTCACCGAATCCCCCAGCCCGCCTTTGGCCAGGGCGGCTTCCACCCGGCGGCAGGCGGTGGGATCCTGGTCGAAGCCCAGAATGGGGGCCGGCGCCGGCCGGCGCACGGCGGTTTCCACGGTGCGCCGCAGGTAGGCCCACCGGCGCGGCCGAAAGGCCGGCCAGCCGGTGAAGGCAAAATCGCGGTACCAGCCGGCCGGAATGCGGCAGGCGCGCATGGCGGCCTCCAGGAGGAAGGTGCCGGCCCCGCACATGGGGTCGAGGAGGGCGGTGTCGCCGGTATACCCCACCTGCTGCAGAATCGCCGCCGCCAAGGTTTCCCGGAGGGGCGCGGGCCCCACGTCGATCTTGAGTCCCCGCTTGTGAAGCAGATCACCGCTGGCATCCAGGGAGACGGTGAAGCGATCGTGGTCGGCGCGGACAAAGATGCGCTGGGGCCTCGGCGGGACGGCCGGTGCCAGCGGCGCGAACACGACAGCCCGCCGACGGTCGGCCACCGCATCCGTCAACCGTTGGGCGATGGCGTCGCTGTGATGAAGCCGCGACTTTCGGGCCGTCGCCCGAACCGCCACCGGGGTTTCCTGGGCCAGGTACAGCTCCCAGGGGACGGCGGACAGGGCTTTTTCTAGTTGACGGAAATGGGTGGCCTGGAAGCGGGCGATGCGCATCAGCACCCGGTTGGCGGTGCGCAGCATCAGCAGGGCCCGAAAGCCGTCGTCCAGCCGGGCCTGGAAAGAGACCCCGCCGGCCAGCGGCTGAAGTTGGGCGCCGGGAATGAGGTCGGCCAGCTCGGCGGCGCAGAGTGCTTCGAGGCCCGGTGCCGTGGCAGCGAAAAAGAGCTGGGGCGGCCCGATGATCCGGCGGCGGATACGTTTTTCAAGGGTGGTGGGATCGGTCATGGCGGGGAAGGTTATCCTTGGGCAAATGGGCGCCAGAACCGGCCGCCGGCGTTTGGTTCGGGTTGATTTGGCGGTCAAATCATGGCATAGCCCGAAGCATCCCTCAAGCAGAAAACAAGTCCCGGTTTCATGGCATCCGACAGCGACGGAGTCTAACCAGAGCATCCAGGCGAGCACGTCTGGAGAACGGACGGAGAGGAGGCGCAACGTGGCGAACGTTACCATCAGGGAGATCATGGTCCCGCTGTCCGAGTATGCGACGGTGCGGGAGGGGGCGACATTGCTGGATGCGGTACTGGCGCTGGAGAAGGCCCAGGAGGAGTTTGAGCATTACCAGTATCGGCACCGGGCCGTTCTCGTGCTCAACGGCGAGGGGCGAGTGGTGGGCAAGCTGTCCCAACTGGACGTGCTGAGTGCCCTGGAGCCGGGGGACAGCAGCGATGCGGAGCTCAAGCAACTCATGCGCCTCGGCTTCAGCCACGAGTTCATCCGGGGTTTCCGCAAGCAAAAGCGTCTGGAGGCCGAGCCGTTGAAAAACCTCTGCGGCAAGGCGGCCGGATTGAAGGTGGAGGCCTTCATGCAGGCGCCCGGCGAAGGCGAGTACGTGGAGGCGACGGCATCCCTGGACATTGCCGTCCATCAACTGGTAGCGGGGGACCATCTGTCCCTGCTGGTGACCCAAGGCGATGCCATCGTGGGGGTATTGCGCCTGGCGGACGTTTTCGCGGCGGTCTTCCACCTGATGAAAGAATGCCAACTTACCTGAACCAGGGGGGAACTCATGAAGGCGCTCAAATCGTTGCTCGATCGCATCGCCCAGCGGGTCAACATCAACCTGCGCGAACTGGAATTCGACGTGATGCCCATCGCCCACCATCTGGTGCCGCTGAAACAGATGACCAAGTTTTACGCTTTCTACGGCATCACGCCCAACCACTCCTTGAGCCTGGAATTCCGTCATTCCAGCTTGGCGGGCAGCTACTTTCTCGGAAGGTGCCGCACCAACCATTCGATTCTCTACAAGACCGACGTCCGTGGCGATGAGCTGCAGAAGAAGGGGGCGACGTTCACCTTCAACGGTCATACCCTCACCCTGGCCGAGGACGAGATCATCGACGTTCAGGACAGTTACCTCGTCAAGACCCTGGTGCACAGTTACTCCCACGACCCGGAAAGCCGGGAGCGGTTCTTCGTCACCAACACCCTCTCGTGTCACTACGCCAACATTCACGGATCTCCCACGGACGGCAGCTTCCTCGGCCCCTTTGCCACCGTGGATCTGACCACGATGTACGACTGCGCCATCGGTGCTTACTGTTATATCCAGGCGGGAGAGATCGGACATTTCCACGCCGATCCGGGCATGGTCTGGGCGCGCAGTCGGGGCGATTTCAACTTTGTTTACCATCATCCCCTCGACCGGCTGAAACCCTACATCGATTTCGTGCCCGGCAAGGCGCCCACCGGTGTTTTCATGGATTTCCTCGAGGTGCGCAAAAAAGATTTCGAGCGGGTCTTCGATGTCGTGAACCTTCAGCGACCCAAGGGGATCCCCTCCAACGCTTCCCTGGACCGTTACGCGGTGATCAAACCCAAGATGCACATCGCCGAAAACGTCCTGGTGGCCCAGCGGGCCTACCTGGAAAACTCGTACCTGGGAAAGGGGGCCAACGCCCAGGAGAATTGCTACATCATCAACTCGCGCCTGGAAGGCGACAACGTCACGGCCCACGGGGCCAAGATCATCGATGCCGATCTGGGAAATCGCGTTTTCGTGGGCTTTAACAGCTTTCTGCGCGGCTGTCCCCACTGCCGGCTCACCATCGGCAGCGGCACCATTGTCATGCCCCATACCATCATCGATATCGATCGACCGTTGACCATTCCGGCAAACCACTTCGTCTGGGGGATGATCGCCGACGAGGCCGACCTGGCGCAAAACAGCATGCCGTTGGAGGATTTTGCCCGCATCGACGGGCGGCTCTACCGGGGCAATCTGCTCTTCGAGGGCAGCGGTGCCGCCTTCGTTGCCGCGTTCCAGAAGCGGATCGAACACATCCTCCTCGACAACGGGGCCCTCTTCGACGGCAAACGCTACAAGGGGCACGCCCAACGGAATCAAAACATATCCGTCAACACCATTCAGCCCTACCCGGAGGGCCGACTGAAGGGAATGTACCCGACGATCCTCATCCAGCCTTGAGCCAAGGTGCTGTTCGGAACGTTTTACATGCGGGAAAATTATCTGACAGAAAAAAGGGCCTCGGCGTCGGGGATGGGCGACCTGAGGCGTCCATGAAACTGGCATCCGTTTTGCTGTCCAAAACGGATGAAGGCGATGCGCCAAGGCGCGCCCCGGTGGCGCCATTTCCCTTGACAAAAGGGCATTAGCCGAATAATTAGCCTACTTTGGAATTACTAGCGGTCCAGTCTGACTGAATGAACGTGGCAACACTCAATTCACAACCCTGAAAGGAGAGGACATGTCACAGTTAATTCCCCCCCATGGCGGCAAAGGTCTCACGTTGTGTCTTCTGGAAGGCGCCGAGCGCGAAGCCGAGCTGAAAAAAGCCGAAGGCTTGAAGAAGATCGAAATTTCAAGCCGCGAGGAAGGCGACCTGATCATGATGGGCATTGGCGGCTTCAGCCCCCTGACCGGTTTCATGACCAAGGCGGACTGGAAGGGTGTGTGCGAGAATTTTCTCCTGGCGGACGGTACCTTCTGGCCGGTGCCGGTAACCCTTTCCGCCAGTAAGGAAGATGCCGCCAAAATCTCCGAGGGAGAGGAAATCGCCCTGGTCTCCAAGGACGGCGGTAAGATCATGGCTACCATGAAGGTCACCGAGAAGTACGAGATGACCGGTGCGGACAAGCAGTGGGAATGCGAAAAGATCTTCATGGGCGAAGGCACCAAGACGGTGGAAGATTTCTGGAAGATCGCCAAGGATGATCATCCGGGCGTCCAAATGTGCATGTACCAGAAGGATTTCAATCTGGCTGGTCCGGTGAAGGTGCTCAGCGAAGGCGGATTCCCCAAGAAGTATCCCGGTATCTACCAGCGCCCCGCCGAGGCGCGCAAGATCTTCGAGGAGCGCGGTTGGAAGGAAGTGGCGGCCTTGCAGTTGCGCAATCCGATGCACCGCAGCCACGAATACCTCTGCAAGATCGCCGTGGAAGTCTGCGACGGCGTTTATATTCATTCCCTGGTGGGCAATCTCAAGCCGGGCGACATCCCCGCCGAGGTGCGCGTCAAATGCATTCAGGCGCTGGTGGACAACTATTTCGTGCCCGCTCATGTGGTCCAGGGCGGCTATCCGCTGGACATGCGCTACGCCGGACCCCGTGAAGCCCTGTTGCATGCCACCTTCCGCCAGAACTACGGCTGCTCCCGCATGATCATCGGTCGCGATCATGCCGGGGTCGGCGATTTCTACGGCATGTTCGAAGCCCAGACGATCTTTGACCGGATTCCCAAGCCCGAAGATCCCGGCAAGCGTCTGCTGTGCACGCCGCTGAAGATCGACTGGACCTTCTATTGCCACAAATGCGACGGTATGGCCTCCCTGCGCACCTGCCCCCACGACAAGAAGGATCGGGTACTGCTCTCGGGTACCATGCTGCGCAAGGGGCTTTCCGAAGGTACGCCGATTCCGGATCACTTCGGTCGTGAAGAGGTTCTCGAAATCCTGCGGGAATACTACGCCGGACTCACCGAGAAGGTGGAGATCAAGACTCACGGCGCTGCCACCGGCGATGTGAATAAGTAAAAAAAGTGCCGCCGCCTTGGGGGCGGCGGCACTTATTGGTATTTGAGTTCTATCAAAAAGAAGTCCCCCTTTCCCGTCGGGAAAGGGGGACTTCTTTTTTTACTTGCGCTGCGACCACTCGGTGTAGGTCAGGGCCGCGGTGCGGTAGACCAGGTGGGCCAGCTTGGAAAATGGCACGTAGCAAAACAGTGCCCAGACGAACATCAGGTGCACGAAGTACAGAAAGTAGGAAGTGCCTGCCATCCCCCCCAGCCGGGTCATCTCGGTGAGCATGCCGGTGACGCCCAG
>JACDJC010000228.1_pt1 | contig 73151 bp, 62 predicted proteins | sample 7454191 | NCBI WGS metagenome assembly JACDJC01 (sample SAMN14253291, study PRJNA609438) | sludge metagenome | isolation source: sludge after 25d culture with pyrite and EDTA | collected 2018-12-20 | reverse complement strand
TTTAATTCCGGTGCTCAAAGCTCCGAAGGAGCGACATATTTGTAGGTATAGATTTATTTCAAAATGCAGGAAGCCCTGTAGGGGCGATAAATTGGTTCATCAATCCATCCAGGGTTATTACGGTGTAAGCGTCTGGCATAATGTTACGCTCCTATGGAGCTTAATTGGTATTGTTTCATTCTTTTTCTACAAAGATATTGCTCCTACGGAGCTTTATTTGTTTTAATTTTTACGGAAAAATCTGACTCATTTGAAGCTAAATATATATTATTTTAATGTTTATTCTTCATAAGAGTGAATTAATAATCGGTATTTCATTTTTTACCGTTTTAATTCCGGTGCTCAAAGCTCCGAAGGAGCGACATATTTGTAGGTATAGATTTATTTCAAAATGCAGGAAGCCCTGTAGGGGCGATAAATTGGTTCATTAATCCATCCAGGGTTATTACGGTGTAAGCGTCTGGCATAATGTTTCGCTCCTATGGAGCTTAATTGGTATTGTTTCATTCTTTTTCTACAAAGATATTGCTCCTACGGAGCTCATTTTGTTTCAATTTTTATAGAATGATCTGACTAATTTGAGCTCGTTCAACGTGGTTTAATGTTGTCTTAACCAATGCGTGCTGGTTTCATGATGATTAATGGTAGAAAATTTGCTAAAGAAAAACGTTACGGTTAAATATCATCAAATAATTTTTGTAATCAAGAAATCGGGAGATACTCTGTGTCGCGTTGGAGAATGTATGCCGGGCAACGTTGATTGGGCTAACGGGCATCGATCCTGATGCACAGGAATCATTGTTTAAACTCCCCCGCATATCAAAAAGGCGCCCAAATTGGGACGCCCCTACTCTTAACTCTTACACTCTTAACTCTTAACGCTTTTTACTTCTTATTCTTTTTTCTTTTATCTTTTTTCTTTTATCTTAAATTCCTACTTCTCCCAGAACTCTCTCAAAATTCCCGCCCAGAATCTTGCGGATGGAATCTTCGCTGTACCCCCTGCGCAGGAGCTCCCGGGTGATGGCCGGCATTTTGGAGACATTTTCCAGTCCGGCCGGGGGAATCGATATACCGTCAAAATCAGAACCGAGACCCACATGATCATCGCCGACAAGACGAACTACATAGTCGATGTGATCCGCGATGACACTTACCCCGGGATAAAGAGAGTCAATACGGCTGTGAATAAACGCCGCGCGGTCAAACGGTTCATCCAATCCGGCCGCTTCAAGTGAATCTTCTATGGCGTCCGCGTCTTTTCTCGACTGCCTGTAAATCCCGTCAAATCCTTCCACAAGAAAACCGGGATAAAAATTGATAAACATGACCCCGCCGTTTTTTGCCAGCGCGCGGATTTGATCATCATTCAGATTCCGGTAATGGGGACAGATGGCGTAAACGGATGAATGGGAAGCGATCACCGGCTTTGTCGAAGTGGCCAGTACATCATAAAAGGTCTGTTCACCGGAATGGGAAAGGTCAATGATCATGCCCAACTTATTCATGCGGATAATGACTTCTTTGCCGAATGCCGTCAGTCCGTGATGCCCCTGCCAGGCGGGATTGGTCTCATCCCGCGCGGAGCTGGCCCAGTTGGTGCTGTTGTTCCAGGTGAGTCCCAAATACCGGGCGCCGCGGCTATAAAGATCATTCAGCTTATTCAGATCATTTTCAATGGCTGTCCCGCCTTCGATGCCGATGAAAGCGGCGATTTTCTTCTCATCAACGGCCTGTCGCAATTGGGCCGGAGAAGCGGCGAACTGGAGTTTATCTTCATTACGCCGGAAAATCTGATGAAGGGTATCGATCATGGCCATGGTAGTATCGAACATTTGTTCCAACGGCACATGACGCGGATCGGGCCATACGGCAAAAAACACCGCGTCCACCCCTCCTTTGCGAAGCCTGTCGAGATCAACCTGACCTTTCAGTGAATAATGCTCAATATCTTCCCCCTTCAGATGGCGAAGAAGGACGTCGGTATGCATATCGGCCACGAGAGCCCGGTCATGAATTTTCTGATAATTTTGCTGCGCGAAAAGATTGATCGTGAGCAGAGTGAGTAGCAATAGGGTGATTCGCAAAGCGCGGTTCCTTTTTCTGATTGAGGAGCTGTATTCAAGATTTATTAATTGGTCATTCTGTCATTTCCAGCGAAGCTTCAAGCTGCTGCTTCTCAAACAGATCGGCATATAATCCGTTGATTTCCAGCAGTTCATCGTGTGTGCCCTGTTCGATAATGCGTCCGTTATCCAGCACAATAATATAATCCGCGTTCATGATCGAGGAAATCCGGTGGGATACCCAAAGGCAGGTTTTATCCCGCATCACCGTTCTGAGATTGTTGAGAATCGCTTCTTCCGTCACGGTGTCCACTGCCGAAAGGGCATCATCAAGTAGCAGGATGCGCGGGTGCTTCAGGATGGCGCGCGCCAGACTTAGCCGCTGTTTCTGACCGCCGGAAATATTGATTCCCCGTTCTCCGAGAATAGTATCGTATCCATTGGGGAATTCCGTAATGCTGTCGTGAATCTGCGCCATCCGCGCCGCCCACTCGATATCTTCCTGTGTGGCGTCTTTCACTCCGAAGGCGATATTGTTCCGGATGGTATCCGAAAACAGAAACGTATCCTGGGGGATATATCCGGTAAATTCTCTTAATGTGGCCACCGGAACACGATGAATATCGTTACCATCGATAAAAACCGTATCTGCCGGAGGATTATAGGTTCGGGTCAGCAGATGGATCAGGGTTGATTTCCCCGAACCGGTGCGGCCGACCACGGCGATAATCTGACCTTCCCCGATATTCAGATTGATATCGGATAATACCTGTTCTTCCGTCCCGGGATAATGAAAGGTGAGATTCTTAAGTTCTATCCGACCCTGTATGGTTTCCACCGGCAGTACATCCGGACCGTCAACAATATCCGGCTCCGCCTGTGTGATATGGTTTAACCGTTTCAGCGCGGCAGTGCCCTGCATAAAGATACCGGCCACCCATCCCAAAGCGATCGACGGCCAGACGAGCATACCAAGATACAGATGGAAGGCCACAAACTCCCCAAGGGTGATTACATTTTTAATAATCAGTTGTCCGCCGAAGAACAGGATCACCGCCGTACTCAAACCGACGATCAACATCATGGAAGGATGAAATCCGGCGTAAGCTTTGGCATAATCCATATTCTTCTTTATATATTCTTTGTTCAGGCTGTTAAAATCATTGATTTCACTCTCTTCGAGCACATACGATTTTACAATCCGCATACCCGCAAGATTTTCCTGAGCCTTTGTGCTGATGATACCAAAATGATTTTGAACGGCAAGATATCTTTTATGAATCTGCTGTCCGAAACGATTGACCATAACCGCCATGATAGGTACCGGCAGCAAGGCAATCATTGTCAGCATTGTATTTATTTTGAGCATCATTATAATTACAAAGACAAAGGTGGTGAATGTATTGACGGAATACATAATCCCGGGACCGAGAACGGATCGAATGGAGTTCAGATCATTTGTCAGCCGCGACATGATATCGCCCGTTCCCGTACTTTGAAACCAGGTGCCTGAAAGTGTCTGGAGCTTGGCGAACAGATCATTCCGCAGATCGTTCTCTATAAAACGCGAAACCACGATAACAGTGCGGCGCATCAAAAAACGGAAAATCCCGTTGACAAATGTTACCAGGATAACCAGTCCCGCAAAAGTCAGCAGCTTCGACATGACAATATCTTCTTGAAAATAATCAATTGCCATACGGATAATCTGCGGGTTTATGATTCCCACAAAGTTTCCGGATATAATAAACAATAATCCAAACAGCAGCCGTTTTTTGTATCGCATCAAATACGGCCACAGTTGTCTGATTAAATCTTTGATCTTAAAGCTCCGTATTAATCATCTGTTTTTGGGATGCGCTTAAGTTAAGCAGGATGAACCTGACTGTCAAACGCCATATTAAGTCATTACAAAGAGGATAGGCGGTAAATTATTCCTGAAAACCGCCTCCTTTTTATCCACCGAGGGACCTGTTACATTTTCCCGGTCTGCAGCCGTTCCCGCGAAATGGTCGCTACGGTACCGGTCAGGATAATCAATCCGATAAGATTCGGGATTGCCATCAGAGCGTTCCCGATATTACCGAGATTCCAGACAATATTCAGGTAATTGAAGCTTTCTCCGGCAATCGGCGTTAAGATGGCGCCAAAAAACAGAAAAGCGATGAATGTATAGCGATAGGGCATGATCACTTTATCCCCCCCGAGATATTCAATACACTTTTCACCATAGTAGGACCAGCCGAGCAGTGTGGTATAACCGAACAGAAAGGAGGCCACGGCGATAATTGTTCCGCCAAGTCCATACGGTATCACCGTGTTGAATGCTTTCTGTGTAACCAGAATGCTGGTGATATTATTTGCCGCGTCTATCCCCTGCCAGGCCTGAGTCTGCATATACGCGCCGGTGAGAACGATGGTCAGCGTTGTCATCGAATTGACTAAAATGGTATCGATAAACACGCCGGTCATGGCGATGAGTCCGTTTTTTGCCGGTTCTTCGGAAGCCGAGGCCCCCTGCGCGATTGCCGCCGAACCCAATCCGGCTTCATTGGAAAGCAGTCCCCTGCTGACACCGTTCTGAATCGCCAGGCCCACGGTGGCGCCCACCATTGGCTGAAGTCCGAACGCGGATTTGAATATTACCGCGAACGCTTCGGGAACATGGGAAATATTTGAGATGATCACAAAAAGAGCGGCCGTAATATAAAATACGATCATCGCCGGGACGAGTTTTTCTGATACGCGCCCGATTTTCTTAATGCCGCCGATAATGACCATACCCACCAGGATGGCGATTAATAATCCAAGCACATAATAATAGACCGCGGGCGCCTGTTCACCCGCGACGCCGCCGTGGAATATATTATTAAAACTATTGGCCAGTGATATCACCATAGAATTGGACTGAGCCATATTTCCGGTACCAATGAGACAGGCGATCGCTCCGCATACGGCAAAGGCTCCGCCAAGGATCCGTCCAAGTTTTTTATTTTTCAAACCATTTTTTACATAGTACATGGGGCCGCCGGCCATGGTACCGTTCGGCGCGACTTCCCGGTAATACACACCCAGGAAACCTTCGGCGTATTTCGTCGCCATACCAAAAATACCGGCTATCCACATAAACACCGGCGCGCCCGGTCCGCCGATGGCGATGGCTGTTGCCACTCCGGCAATATTTCCATTACCCACCGTTGCCGCCAGGGCTGTCATTAACGCGGCAAACGGAGAAATATCCCCTTTGCCCTCTTCCGAACGGGATTCTTTTGAAAATACGAGCTTTAATGATTTCCAAAATTGCGTGAACTGCAATCCGCGTGTACGGATGGTCAGGTAGACTCCGGTTCCGAGCAGAAGCGTAATCATCGCCGGTCCCCACATGATCAGATCCAGTTCTGTTGTCCATAAAAGAATTTTATCAAAAAAGCTCATAAAGTCCTTTCTACGTTCAGGAAATTCTCACCTGGCGGATTATCTTAAAATCCTTCTCATTCTAAGAGCAAAATTTAAAATAGTATTATCTCAGTCAAAGATTCCAAACAGATTCAGCAGGATGATAAAAATAACTACCGGTATGAAATAACGGATCATAAAAATCCAGATTTTTCTTGTTTTGGCGAAAGACGATCCACCCAACTGGATTTCATCAGCGGCCTTGTCAGCGCCCCAGACCCAGCCGACAAATATGGACAGGAAGAAAGCCCCGAATGCCAAAGAAAAATCACCAAAGACAAAGCTCATATGGCTCAGGAAGTCAGGGGATGTCAGTCTGGCGGGCAGCCAGCCAAAATTTGAGAAATATTCACTCGCGCCTTGTGAAAGAGCGGACGGCAAGCCGATAACAAACGTAAACGCGGCAACAGCCCAGACAATTTTTTTCCGGCTGACTTTCTTTTCATCAACCATAAAGGCAACCGGTACTTCAAGCAATGATATTGTTGATGTCAACGCGGCGACGGAGAGTAATAAAAAGAAAAAAGCGCCGACAATCAATCCGCCGGGCATCTGGACAAACAGCTTGGGAAAAACTACAAACACCAGGGATGGACCCGCCGCAGGGCTTTCGCCCATAGAAAACAAGGCGGGAAATATAACCAATCCGGCCATAATGGCAATGGCTGTATCAAAAATCCCAATGTAGAAACCGGAGGAAATTATATTTTCTTTTTTGGATAAATAGCTTCCGTAGGTGATCATTAACCCCATACCCAGGCTCAGGGAGAAGAATGCCTGACCCAGCGCGGCAAGCATGATTTTTCCTGTGATTTTTGAGAAATCAGGCTTCAGGTAAAATTCAAGCCCCCTTACAGAGCCTTCGAGGGTGTTCGCATAAATGATTAAACCGATGATCAGAACAAAGAAAATAGGCATCAGTATTTTTGACCACTTTTCAATCCCACCGGAGACGCCACCGTAAACAATGATTGAAGTGATACCGAGGAATAAGGCAAACAAAAGACTGACCGCCCAGGGATCCGATATAAACTGACTGAAGTCTCCCACATTTCCCGACATCATTTTATATATATAGGCGATGGTCCAACCGGCAATCACACCGTAGAAAGACAGAATACCTACACCGGTGAACACCCCGAGAAATCCGACCCATTTCCAGGGGGAATTCGGTTTGATGGCCTTAATCGCGCCCACAGGATTCCGCTGCGCCGAGCGGCCAAGCGCCAGTTCGGCAAACATATACGGCAAACCGATAACAAAAACAAAGATGATATATATCAGGACAAACGCGGCCCCGCCGTTTTCACCAACGATATAAGGGAAACGCCAGATATTGCCCAGGCCGATCGCCGATCCCGCTGCCGCGAATATAAATCCAATTTTCGAACTCCACTGCCCTCTTTCGACATCCATGGGTACTCTCCCCTCATTTCGTCGTTTTTAATAATGTTTTCTTTTTGATTAATCTCAGTTTGGCTTATACTCATAAAGCAAGCCTTGATCCTTAAAGATTTTTATTACACGCTCTGAATCTTCGACGGTAAAACCAATCCGCCACCACCCTTGTCTACGGGTTAAAATAAAAATTTTATCTCTTTCCGGTCTTTTGAGATCAGGCGGAAACCATGTTTTCAAATCCCCGGATCCGAATATTCTCCATTTACCAGTAAAAAACGAAGGATCCCTTGCTACAATATTTTTTATTTCTGAAAATGAGACACGCTTGGCGCCGGCGGGAAAACAATACTTTTTGAATATGATCTCATTAAAGCGGATTTCTACTAAATGATCAGAATATAATACTTCCGGCATTTTGGTTCCGTTCAAATTAATGGTCAAACTTTGACAGAATGGCAATAAAGGCATTTAATATAAGTAATTTTGGGAATGAGATAAAAATAAAAATTTAATTCACCATTCGTGACACACGAAATCTGATCATTATTTAAATACCCCGACAAAATTTACCGGTACAGGGATTTGTCACTCGCAAAGATACTTACGAATAACAGCATTCCACCCCGTCGCATCGGCATGGTCTTGAAAATAAATTCATGGCTTGACAATAATCCCTTGTTTGCTGATCTTTAGACCCATACGTCAATCCAACCGGAGATTATTATGAGAAAAATCATCATACTTTTTGTGTTATTTCTGCTGATCTTTGCCTGCAAGGAGAACAAAACCAGAACCGGCTTTTCCGCCGCCCAGATTGATTCTTTAACAAATGAGTTCCAAACCTATGTCGGGGAAAAGGATCATGATTTTTTGACACAGGAATGGTCGCCGCTCACCCTTGCTGATAAAGCTATCTTCGAAGGCCTTCATTATTATCCGTATAATAATGATTTCCGGTTTGAAGGCCCCATTCAGACATATCCTGATCCGGACAGCGCGCAGATTATGGGTACACGAAAAGGCGACGCGCGTAAAGCTTTAAAGTACGGATATTTTGAATTCAAAAAAGACGGTATCGAAAACCGTCTTGAAATCTATAAAATCCTGGCATCCAAACCGGGACAATCCGATCATCTGTTTCTTGGTTTCTGGGACGAAACATCCGATGATGAAACATACGGCGGTGGACGGTATGTGGATATGAAAGAAACCGGCGAGAACAGGTATATCGTCGATTTTAACTATGCCTACAGTCCTTACTGCGCTTATAGTGACCGTTACAGCTGCGCGATTCCTCCCCTTGAAAACCGATTGACCATCCCGATCCGGGCCGGTGAGAAGATTTTTAAAGAGCATTAATAATGTATTAGCTGTGACCTGCCCGCCTCTGGCGGGTTTGTATGATTAAATGATGACGATGATGAAGAGCCTGAAATCAGCGTAATCATGCAAATCCGTTTAATCAAGGTTCAGATAGTCTTTCCTCATTAAAAAAAATCTAATTTTTCTCTAACTTCCTTCTAATCAAAATTGCATTATCCGTATTATGAACGTAATTTTGCGCCTGAGAACAACACGACTAACAAGGATATCGTCAATCAATGGAAACATATCTCGAGATTGCCCTTAATGCCGTTAAATCAGCGTCAAAGGTCTGTGATCATATTCAGAATAATCTTGTTACCGAAGACACATTGATAAAAAAGGACAGAAGTCCGGTGACAGTGGCCGACTTTGCATCTCAGGCGGTCATTTGCAGTATTTTGAATGAGCATTTTCCTGAAATTCCGGTTGTTGGCGAAGAAAACGCGGGTGATTTGCGAAATATTGAAAATCGGGCGATTCTTGAAAAAATCGCCGCTTATCTTCCCGGCTGGCAGGAAGAGGATATTGCAGACGCGATCGATATCGGGAACGGCTCACCGGAAAAGCTGTTCTGGACATTAGATCCGATAGACGGGACGAAAGGATTTTTGAGAGGCGAGCAATATGCCGTGGCGCTGGCTCTTATCCGGGACGGCGAAATTATTCTTGGTGTTCTCGGCTGCCCGAATCTTTCCCCCGATGATGATAATACCCGCGGATCGATTGTTTACGCTGTTAAGGACGGCGGCGCTTTCATTCGGCCTATTGACGGTGGAGAAATCCGTAAAATTCATGTTTCCCAAAATGTACAGGGGAATGATATACGATTTTTAGAAAGCGTGGAGGCCGCTCACGCGAATCATGGTTTGCAGGGCGAGATAATGTCCGCGTTTGGTGAGCACGCGAAATCGGTCAGAATTGACAGTCAGGTAAAATACGCGGTTCTGGCTCAGGGAAAAGCGGATGTATATTTAAGACTGCCAAACTCCAAACAGCCCGAATACCGTGAAAAAATATGGGATCATGCCGCAGGCGCGGTTATTGTTACAGAAGCCGGGGGCACAATCAGTGATATGAACGGTAATCCGCTCAATTTTAATCATGGCAGGAAAATGCATTCTAATCAGGGTGTCATTGTCACCAATGGTTTACTGCATGAACCCGTTATCAGTATAATCAAACAATCACAGACGGAATAAAATGATCAATACAGCAAAAAAAGCAGCATTCGAAGCAGGAAAAATTCTAACACAACATTTTGGAAATCTTGAAAAAAATCAGATCCGTGAAAAAACAAAAAACGACTTTTTGAGTTTTGTTGACGAAAACTCTGAGAAGGCAATCCTGTCAGTGATTCAGGACGCCTGGCCGGATCATAGCATTCTGGCCGAAGAAGGTGGTGAAATCAATCAGAACAGTCCTTATAGATGGATCATCGACCCGCTTGACGGTACACGGAATTACATTTGTGGCATTCCCGTATTCTCAGTCTCGATCGGCCTGCAGTTCAATGATGAAATGATTTTGGGTGTTGTTTATGATCCGATTCGCGAAGAAATGTTCTGGGCCGAAAAAGATAAAGGCGCATTTCTGAATGACCGGCGAATCCGGGTTACCGATAATAAGAACCTTTCGGATTCCATCATCGCAACGGGATTTCCATTTAAATCCAAACAATTTTTACCGGACTACTTAAAATCTTTCGAGAAAATATTTAATGACTGCAACGGTATCCGCAGACTTGGTTCGGCGGCAATTGATCTTGCTTATGTCGCGGCGGGACGGTTTGACGGCTACTGGGAACTGGGTTTAAGTCCATGGGATATGGCCGCGGGAGTGATTCTGATAAAAGAAGCCGGCGGTATAATGACTGATTTCTGGAATCAGCCTTATTATCTGAACAATACCTACGTTGTGGCTTCCAACGGGAAAATACATTCGCAAATCGCGGAGCGCGTTCAGAAAAATTTTCCGTTTTTTAAACCTGTTTATTCAGCACAAGGAGTATAATTTGAGCACATCAAGTATCTCAAAAAAGAAGGGAGCGCGCGGCGCATTGAGTGTGATGGCTTGTGACTCGGGTCGTCCGCTCGCTCAGCGGATTATTGAATCGCTGAATATTATTATGCGTAAACAGGGTGATAATATGCCGCTCCGTCTGATCAACACCGAAGAAGTGACCTTTCCAAACGGAGAAATTAAAACGGTCATAAAGGAAAATATACGCGGGGACGATCATTACATAGTACAGTGTTTTGACGATCCTCTTTCAAATAAATCTATCAACGATAATTTAATGTCCCTGTTAACAGCTGTTCACGCTGCTTTTCAGTCGGATGCAGATTCAATTACGGCTGTAATCCCCCAATATCCCTATTCAAGACAGGAACGCAAAAAAACACGTGAGGGTATCACCGCAAAACAAATCGCGAGTTTTATGGAAGTCTCCGGAGCGAACAGAGTGATAACTCTCGATGTTCATTCCGAAGCAATCATGGGCTTTTTCAGTAAGGCAAAACTGGAGGATCTGCATGCATCGAACACAATCATTCAGCACATTTTGGATAATTATAACACGGAAGATATTGTGATCACATCCGCCGATGTAGGCGGCGCGGAAAAAGCCCGGTTTTACTCAAAAAAACTGCATGGCGGGCTGGCCATTGTTGATAAATCAAGAGATTATTCAAAGCCAAGCAGCATCGAAAGTATGCGGCTCGTGGGAAACGTCACCGGTAAAAATGTCCTTATTCCGGATGACATGATCAGCACCGGCGGAACGATTATAAACGCGGCAAAATTATTAAAGGAAAATGGCGCGAAAGATATATATGTGACCTGCAGCCTGCCTTTTTTTAATGGTAAAGCGACTCAACTATTATCCGAAGCGTTTGAGAGCGGATTAATCAGCAGGGTAATTGGCACAGATGCTGTTTTTCACGGAGAAGAGTTTACAAAAAGCAATCTCTGGTATGATGAAGTATCTATCGCGCCATTGTTTGCAAATGTGATTTACCATATCAACACCAAGCGTTCCGTATCCGAATTGTTAAGATAAAATCCCCAAAATGACCGGAATGATCATTTCAGTCATTTTGTTATAAGCAGTATGAAAAAATATAAAGATTCGGAAAAAGCTGAAATCGCGCGTGAGTTTTTTGAAAAAGGTTACATTTTGCAGATGAGCGGCCATCTTGACCGGGCCTCTCAATTTTATAAGCGGTCTATAGAATTTTTGCCCACAGCAAAAGCGCATACATTTCTTGGATGGATATACAGCTTGAAAGGTATGTACGACCGCGCGATTGATGAATGTAAAAAGGCCATTAAACTGGACCCTTCATTTGGTAATCCCTATAATGATATCGGGGCTTATCTGATCCAGCAAAAAAGATATGATGAAGCGGTCAGCTGGCTCGAGAAAGCTCTGCACGCCCCCGATTATGAAAATTACTGTTTTCCCAATTTGAACTTAGGGCGTATTTATGAAAAAAAAGGTGACTGGAACAAAGCTATTCGATACTATCAGAAAGCTATCACAGAAAACCCTAAATATGAACCGGCTCAAATGGCGCTGGATAAACTGACAGGAAAATATAATTAATAAATGAAACCGCGTATAAAGGTTGTGGCCGCTCTTATTTTTAATGAATCGGGACAAATTCTGATCACACAGCGCCAAAAAGATAGTCATCTCGGTGGATTCTGGGAATTTCCCGGAGGCCGGGTCGAAAAAGATGAAACTTCTGAAGAAGCTTTGACCAGAGAGATCAAAGAAGAGATTGATTTGGATATACATGTGGATGAATTATTCTGGAGCAGTACGTTTGAGTATGATATAAAAATTGTGGAAATACTCTTTTTCAACAGTACCCTGATTGACCCTTTTCAGCAAATAATCCCAATTGAAGTTGATGATTATAAATGGATCCCCTTAACCGAATTGAACAATTTCCAATTTCCGGAAGCAGATCAGGCCTTGATCCGGCAACTGAATTCCGGATTGCTGCAAAATCAACAAAAGCCATTATAAAAATGGTTTGACAGAACAATGCAGAAATGACGCGCCGGTCTTCTCAATATCGTTTCCCCTCCTCCGCTGTTTTCCAATCTGCCTGTTTATCAGACATGAACAGGTATATTCATCGAATCAGACAGGATTTGGAATATCAACAAATTCAACATCGACACCGAATTTTTCATTCAGATGCTCACCAAGAGCGATGATGCCAAACCGCTCCGTCGCGTGATGCCCGGCAGCGACAAAATGAATCCCTTCTTCCTTGACATAATGTAAAATATGTTCACTGACTTCGCCGGTTACATACAGGTCCAATCCCTGCAGCACCGCCTGTTTGACTTCCTTTTGAGCGCCGCCGCTGATAATTCCAACCGTGCGGATTATATCCGGACCAAACGGAAAAATTACGGCGTCCGGATTGATTCGTGATTTTATGCTGTCAAATACATCCATTGCCTCTGATCCGCTGATTTCCCCTTTATAACCAATAAAAGTTCCGTTGTAGTCACCAAAAGGTTCCAGGGTTTTCAAATCCAGGATCTTCGCAAGCCGGATATTATTCCCTACTTCCGCGTGAGCATCAAGCGGCAGATGATACGCAAAGAGATTTATATCATTATTCAGTAACATCTTTACTCTTTTTTTATAGCCGCCCCTGTAAACCGGCCGCTCAAAGTTCCAGATGATCCCATGATGAACCAGAACAGCATCCGCTTTTTTTTCGAGTGCTTTTTCGAATAACGCAACACAGGCGCTCACACCGGTTACGATTTTTTTTACTTCCCGGCGTCCTTCAACCTGACAACCATTTGGACCGTAATCCTTGAACTTATCTATTTGTAAATATTCATTCAAATATTCTGTCAATTCATCCCGGCGCATCATTTTCTCCCATTAATTTTCCAACTACAAATCACGTTTACTTTTTATTCCGATATTCCAGTACCGCCGCTTCGACATCATTAAGTAATTTTTCATCATATAATTTACCTACAAGATCACGTCTTGCCTTCCTGCCGATTTCTTCAAATTTCGACAAAATTGCCGGCTCCCCGATTTTTTCCATTTTAATGCCGTATTTGAGCATTCCATCGATGGATTTTTGATTATCCCTGCGGCTGAGACGAACCAGTTCCGTGAAATATTTCATTCCTGCTTCACGGACAATCGTCTGCTGTTCAGGACTTAGTTTTTCGAATATTTTTTTTGAAATGAGAACCGCGCCATTCGAATTTGCCAGGGGAACGTCGAGTACGTATTTAACTTTTGTAAACCATTGAAATCCCACGCAGGCCAACGGCGAAATATAGACGCCGTCGATCAGACCTGTTTGTAGTGAAGTCATCACATCGGTAATGGAAAGCGGGATTGCATTTACATCAAATGCTTTAAATGTCGCCGCTGCCAGCGGATCACCTTCCCACATCCACATCTTCACGCCTTTCAAATCCCCCGTGTCATAAACCGGTTTGTTCGTATAGATATAAACAAAACCAACCTCCGCCCATCCAAGAAGAATGTATCCTTTCTCCTCAAATCCTTTGGCAAACCGATTAAAAAATTTCTCAGATACATAATCAACTTCTTCATGATTACGAAACAAAAACGGAGAATCAAGAATACGTACTTCCGGTAAAATTTCACCCAGTCCCACACCGGTAAAACCGGCGCTGTGGAGCTGATTGATTCTCATTTTCCGGAGTACATCCTTATCGTCACCCTGCACGCCGCCGGGATATATTTTAAATTTTACCTGACCGTTGGTCAATTTTTCAATCTCGCTGCTGAACTCTTTCATGATATTCATCCAGGTTGAGCCGTCTGGCGCCAGCGTCGCGAATTTTATAGTTGTACTCTGGCCGTGAACGGAGGCAAACGCAAAAAGCAGGGAAATTATAATTATCATTTTTTTCATAATCAATTCCATCCTTTTTTCAATCTCAACTAATCACGACTAAAAAATTTGCTGCCGCTGTGAGTCAAGATTTTTGATTTTCTTTTTCGCGATCTGTGTTAAGAGCTGCATACCCGGAAAAATATCAACCGGCGCCGAAGTAATTTTGTTCATATAGGTATCAAAAAGTTCTTCATCCAGTATTTTAGCCGCGTAATATTTTGCCAGATAAAAATAACTTAGCATAAACCGGTCATTTGTAATATCCAGATTTTTTTGGAAATAGTATCTCGCCTTCTCCGGATCACCGCCCATAATTCTTGGTTTCATACCATAAACCGATCCTAAAAAGAGATATACGGCGCCGTTAAAATAATCAGGCTGAAGCTGTTCCACCCGTTCCATGATCATTTGAACAGCTGGAAGCTTCAGGAGCGCCGCAGGATTATCAAGCGAAAGATTTATATAGCCTGCCCACCCGAAACCATACCAGAATAATGCCGGTGCCTTGTCGGCTTTATAAGATTCAAGAAGATTTTCTAGTTCTTCGGGCCCCTTGTTTTCGGCTGAAAGGAATTTTTTATCCTGCATTAAAATTCGCAGTGCATAATCCTTGCTCCGCAGATAAAATTGTTTTGCTCTTTCAGGCTCATCATCTTCGGTGAATCCCAGCGCGTAACCTGCATAACCTTCCGCCGTAAGAAGCAGCAACTCTTTGTTATCAGGATCGCTTTTTAACAAGCCCTCCAGTAATTTTAAGTTGGAGGCCAAAGCCTGTTCAGCCAGTTGAAGATCTGTCTCTTCATACAACGCGTTTGCGCTGTTTTTTAAGACCGGGATCATTTGGTTTACGACAAGACGGTTCATACTGCACGAACTGAGAATCAGAATAACAATCACCGTCTGAACAAAAAGTTTTAATTTTTTCACATAGGATTTCATAAATCATCCCTGTTTTTTTCCGGTAAACAGAAAAACCTGCCTTCGGGCAGGTTTTTTGGTCAATCTTCTAATCATTTTCCCAGATACGCCGCCGTTATTTCTTCGATCTGGTTTCCTTTTCATATTTTTCAAGAAACGGTCTGAACAAATCAAGTGGTACCGGGAAAATTGTCGTTGAATTTTTCTCAGCGGCAATTTCAACCAGCGTCTGCAGAAAACGTAGCTGAAGCGCGGATGGATGTTCATCAATCACTTTTGCTGCCTCAGTCAACTGATGAGACGCCTGGTACTCACCTTCGGCAGCAATTACTTTCGCTCGTCGTTCGCGTTCCGCTTCCGCCTGTTTCGCCATTGCTCTTTTCATCTCTTCGGGCAGATCGATATGTTTAATTTCAACGAGAGATACTTTTATCCCCCAGGGATCGGAATGGGTATCAATAATTTCCTGTAATCTCAGGTTAATTTTATCACGTTCCATTAACAGATCATCTAATTCCACCTGACCAACGATGCTTCGTAATGTTGTTTGTGACAGCTGAGAAGTGGCGAAAAGATAATTTTCAACTTCCACAATACTTTTTTCCGGATTAACCACACGAAAATAAAGAACAGCATTTACCTGAACAGACACGTTGTCTTTTGTGATCACGTCCTGTGGAGGAACATCCATTACCACGGTTCTCAGACTTACTTTTACCATTTTATCTATGAATGGAATTAATAAAATAAGACCCGGACCTTTTCCCCCGACAAGGCGTCCCAAACGGAAAATGACAGCGCGCTCATATTCTTTCAATATCCTAATGGCGCTGGCAAGAATCAGAAACAAAAATATGATGATACTTGCGGCAAAAGGCATAATTCCTCCCTATAAGACTTTGACTTTTACTTTCAAATCTTTGCCATCGTACTCGATGACTTCTATTTTAGATCCTTTTTTAATTTTAGTATCGCTGACAGCCCTCCAGAATTCACCATGAATCTGAACCGTGCCTTCAGGATTGATTTCTGTAAAAGCAAGTCCCTTCTCTCCAATCATACCCTGTGAACCCGTCGTCGGCTTCTTCCGATGAGTCCTTATTGCTAAAGTTATCGCGAAGAAGAAAAACAGTACGCTTATTACAGCAACCCCGAAAATCACTTCCCAGGATACCCTCAGAAAAGGCAGTGGTGAATCAAACAGCATCACCGATCCCATAACTAATGAAACCACCCCTCCGATACTCAACAAGCCGTAACTTGGAATTTTGATTTCCAAAAGAAAAAGAACAATGGAAAAAAAGATTAACAATAATCCCGCGTAATTTACAGGCAAAGTTTGAAGCGCGTAAAATCCCAGAATAAGACAAATTCCCCCAACCACACCCGGCAAGATGCTCCCCGGATTATAAAGTTCAAACAGTACCCCGTAGAATCCCAGCATCATCAAAAGATAGGCGATGTTCGGATCTGTAATCGTGTCAAGCAATCGTTGCCGCCAGCTCATTTCATAGGTTATCACGCGGGCATTCCGTGTATTCAGAATTACTGTAGAACCGTTATCCAGGTCTATCGCTTTTCCATGAACAACGGATAGTAGAGAATCCACATCTGGAACGATAAATTCAATCACATTTAATTTAAGCGCTTCTGTTTCGGTGATATTTTCGCTTTCACGAATCGCTCTTTCCGCCCAATCAGCGTTTCTCTTCCTCTTCTCGGCAACAGCCCGGATCTTGGCGACCGCGTCATTAGTCACTTTCTCGATCATTGTATCCGCTGAATCAGGCTGCGCCCCGCCTCCTCCCAAAACCGGATGAGCTGATCCGATATTGGTTGACGGCGCCATTGCGGCTATGTGAGCCGCGTAAGTAATGAACACCCCGGCAGACCCCGCCCTCGAGCCGGAAGGAGAAACATATACGGCTACTGGTACTTCGGAGGCCTGAATGGCTTTTACAATTTCATGCATTGACTTCATCAGACCGCCTGGCGTATCCATTTCAATCACCAGAAGCTGCGCGTTATCCGCCTCGGCGCGGTCGATTGATTTGGCAATATATTCTGTGGCAACCGGATTAATTACCCCATTGATAATAATCCGATTTACGATCTGAGAATAAATCGGCGAATGGAACAGAATTCCTAAAAGTATGGAAAAAATGATTTTTTTCATCATCCGGACTTTAAAAGTTGCACCTAACTAAAAGAAAAATAGATTAGATGGATTTTAAAGTCAAGCCTTTTAAATTATTACAACAACCGTATTATTTTCGCATACTGACCGACGGTGACAAAGAAACGATGAATGTATGAGTTTATGGCTAATCAACTTTTGAAACCATTAAAGTTTATAAAGGTGAAGATCTTATTTTGCCATTCAATTAAATAAAATTGATATCAAAGTGGAATTCTCAGATATATTTTGACCGTGTTGCGATACTTAACAACTTCAATTTTATCTTCGCGGGCTAGCCAGCCAATTGCCGCATTCAGCAGGAATGCATCGGCAGAGAGAGCGTTTTTTAGCTGAGAAATGGTCATTTCTCCGTCCCTTCGCAGAGCTTGCCATACTTTTCCTGACATCTCCCCGATTTTATATTTCATTGATTTTCCCTTTCCGGTATAAGATAAATTTTTGCGATATAAGGTACATTTGCCCAAGAATTAAATCAAGTTTTATTGAGCTAAAAGTAAGGAAAAACTGTGCTGATTGTGAATTATTATTATATCTAATTTCGCTTGACTTGGGTTAGGGGTCTATGTAACTTTTTTCACCAACTCTATGTAAATTAAGGGAAAATTCTACTGAAAAGGAGAGCGTGTCATGTATAAGATTCTTGTATCCGACTCCCTTCCGGCCGATATTCTGGCAAAATATGATAATCAGGAAGGCATTACTGTTGAAAATAAATCCGGGATCTCTATGGATGATCTCAAAAAGATTATTCCCGAGTATGACGGGCTTGTTGTACGCAGCCGAACCAAGGTAACAGCAGACATCCTGGAACACGCCTCCAGGCTGAAGGTGATCGGGCGCGCCGGAGCGGGTGTAGACAATATTGATTCCAACGAAGCCACCAAACGCGGAATTATTGTAATGAACACTCCCGGTGGCAATACTATCGCGGCAACGGAACATTCAATAGCGATGATGTTATCGGTATTGCGCAATATTCCAAAAGCCAACGCTTCCATCCTGCAGGAAAAATGGGACCGCAAATCATTTATAGGACATGAATTGTTTGAGAAAACCATCGGGATTATCGGGCTTGGAAAAATTGGACGTGAAGTTGCGAAACGCCTGTCCGCATTTGGAGCAAATCTGATCGGATACGACCCGATACTGACAACGGACATAGCAGATCGTCTGGGTGTCAGACTGGTTGATCTCGATCAGCTCCTTGAAAAATCCGATATCATATCGGTACATGCTCCCAAGATGCCTGAAACCGTTGATATGATCAATGCCAAAAATTTGAAACTCTGCAAAGACGGAGTTGTGATTGTGAACTGCGCCCGCGGCGGGATTGTCAATGAAAAAGATTTGATTGCCGCATTGGATTCCGGGAAGGTCGGCTGTGCCGCGATTGATGTTTTCAGCAGTGAACCTCCAACGGATTTCACTCTGGCTAAACACCCAAAGTGTCTGGCTACACCGCATCTTGGCGCCTCCACCGAAGAAGCCCAGGTTAAAGTCGCTGATCAGATTCTACAGCAAATGATCGAATATTTTAACAAGAATGTCGCTAAGAATGCTGTAAATTATGTCTCGGTTGATGAAGAACTGCAACCGGTAATCGCTCCATTTTATGAACTGGCCACACGCCTCGGCACCTTATTTAATCAGATTAAGGCCGGCCGTTTAAAAGAAGTGGCCGTACGATATTATGGAACAGTACTCAATGTTCCTGTTGAACCTATCACTGCGCATCTTCTGGTAGGCGCCTTGAAGTCTCAAAAAGACGGTAAAGATGTTGAAATCATTAACGCCGTCAATTCTCTTGCCATAGCCCGTGATAAAGGAATTAGTATCGAAATCGCGAAGAAAGATCTTGCGCTGACCAGTCATACAAATGTCATCGCTTGTGATTTTGTTACGGAATCAGAAACCATTCATGTGGCGGGAACTTATTTCGCTCAGAAAATTTTTCATTTGATCGAGTATTGTCAGTTTAATATTGATGCCGATCTGAATGGCCAGATGATTATTATCGGCAATGATGACATTCCCGGAATTATAGGAAAAGCCGGAACAATCTTCGCCGAAAATAACATTAATATCGGCCACCTGTCATCCAGCAGAAAAAAAGATAAAAAATTAGCCCTGAATATTTTTAACGTGGAGGGCAATCTTCAGCCGGAATTGAAATCAAAATTAGAGCAAATCCCCGGTGTAAAACGCGTATTAATCATCAAACTCAATTAAATTGAAAAGTTCAGGTCTGAAAAGGCGGGATTTATTTTCCGCCTTTTTTGTTTTTAGACTTTTTATAAAGATTCAAATCAATGATAGAGATTTTTATTTTCAGAATCGGATAATCCCTCGCCGGAAAAATATCCGGTTTTCATACCTAAATCGATTCTGCGTCCGACTGCCCCTCGCCAGGTCGATTCAACAATGGTTCCTGATGCGTTTTCCATCCGCTTCTGCATTACATCTTTCCCAAAATCGATCATAAAAATGGATATAACATCATTGTTTCTGAATTCGACCGCGATTTTTTCCTGTGACGGGTTTTTCAGTCGTGTTTGGATGATAATTTCTGCAATTAAACTATTTTCAGCTTTTTCCGGACTTACGCCTGATCGAATCACCAGATATCCCGGAGGAGCCTGCAATTTTACCGCTGAATTATAATCTGACTTTCCTCCTCCGACTGTATTTATAAAAAGGATGACCCCCACTATTAACAATAAAACCACTCCACCCGCATATATAAATCGCATCATCTTCCTTTCGGTTTGTCCAGTTCATAAGAACGAGATTGGCTGAATGTTTATTCTCACATTCACCTCTTATCATTTCCTTTTGGAATTATTCTATAATTTTTCCCAATTTGTTTGTAAATTAAAATTAAAGCATGTCCTATAAATTTAAATAGGCAGTCAGAAAATTGAAGATCAGAAAAATTCGCGATAAAGGCACACTCGGCATTGTTGCTCCGGCGTTTCCTCCTGAAAGCAGTAAACTGGAATCCGGAATCGGTTATCTCGAAAATCTGGGTTATAAGGTAAAAAGAGGAAAAACGCTCGAAGCCCGGCACGGTTATTTTGCCGGAAATGACGAGCTCCGCGCCCGCGATTTGAATGATATGTATGGAGATCCCGATGTTGACGCAATAATTTGCGCCCGCGGAGGCTGGGGAAGTTTACGGATCCTTGATCTCCTGAACTATGAATTGATCAGAGAGAATCCAAAACTTTTGATCGGATATTCGGATATAACCACCCTTCAGCTCGCGATCTGGAAAAATTGCCGGGTTCCCTCATTGTCCGGCCCAATGGCAGCCGTTGAAATGGGTAAAGGAATTCATCCTTTTACGGAAAAATATTTTCTGGATCAGATAGGTGGCAATAAGTCGGTAATAAACATCGATCTGTCCGGCATGAATGCGGAGATACATGGTAAGGGAGAAGTAAACGGAATTTTGCTTGGCGGTTGTCTTTCGCTTGTCACTTCGCTCTTAGGCACGAAGTATGAGCCGGATTTTAATGAAGTCATACTTTTTCTGGAAGATATTGGTGAACAACCATATAGAATTGACCGTCATTTAGCACAGCTCAAACAAGCCGGGGTTTTTGAAAAAATCAGCGGACTTATATTAGGCGACTTTATTGATTGTGAGCCTGAAAAAGATGATCGGCACTCATTCACCGTCCAAGAAATATTGTCCCAATATTTTAGCAGCAAAGCATTTCCGGTGATTTCCGGATTTCCCTATGGACACGGCGAGAAAAAAATTTCCATGCCCGTTGGAATTTCCGCTACAATTGACACAACATCCCGGTTTTTAAAAATCGGGAATTTATTCACCCGGGAATTTGTATAATATCTTTACATTATTTCGATCTCCGAAAAAAATAATTGCCCTAAATTACTTATCGACCTTGATTTACGCATTGACTATTTTTTAATATTTTGTTATATTTTATATTTACAGATTAAGTTAAATTTATGAAAAAAATTGCAGTTTTTGCATCCGGACGAGGCAGTAACTTCCTCAAGATTTGCGAAGGGGTAAAATCAGGATTTATTCCCGCTAAGATCTCTTTGCTTGTTGCCGGTGATTCTGAGATTGGCGCGATAGATATTGCAAAAAAATTTGATATTCCTTTTGAAATATTTTCCAGATCCGAATACAAAAGCCGCGATGAATTTAACAAGAAACTGTTGGATTCACTTATAATATATGATATTGATTTTATTGCCCTTGCAGGCTGGCTTAGTTTAATCAGCCCGCAAATATTAGCTAAGTTTTCCAACCGGATTGTGAATATACACCCTGCGCTGCTCCCGTTTTTTGGAGGAAAAGGAATGTATGGCCGGCATGTGCACGAAGCCGTATGGAAAAGTGGAATGCGGATTTCCGGAGCCACCGTGCATTTTGTAAACGAAAATTATGACGAGGGCAAAATTATTCTCCAGGAATCGGCGCCGCTGGGATGGAATGACACTCCGGAACAGATATCCCAAAAAGTTTTAAAAATTGAGCACCGGATATACCCAAAGGCATTAAAATTGCTGGTTGAAGGCAAAATCAATATAATTGACGGAAAAGTTTGCGTGAACGGCGGAGTTTAGAGTGGCAAAAAAAAGAGCGATATTGAGTGTATACGACAAAACGGGTATACGCGAATTAGCTGAATTCCTGATCAGAAATGATTATGAAATCGTTTCTTCCGGAGGCACGCATAAAATATTGAGTGAAGCGGGTATTTCGGTCACCCAGGTAAGTGATGTGACCGGATTCCCTGAAATTCTGGATGGAAGAGTCAAAACCATACATCCCGCGATACTCGCGGGGATCCTGGCCAAACGAGAGCCGCTTCATCAGGAACAACTGAGCAAGCTCAAACTCTCATCAATCGATGTCATTGCGGTTAATCTCTATCCGTTTGAAAAAACAATCGCCGCCCCGGAGGTCACTCTTGACGAAGCAATTGAACAGATCGACATAGGCGGACCCACATTAATCCGCGCTGCAGCAAAGAATCATGAATATGTCACTGTTTTGACAAAACCTGAACAATATCAACATTTTATGAATGAATATTCTGACAAAGACGGCCACATCACGGCAAATTTTCGCCGGAAATGCGCGATTGATGTCTTCAGAACCATGGCGAGATATAATCAGGTTATTGCCGATTATCTCTATGCGCAGGAAGAAAAAACGGATAAGGAGATGCCGGAGCTCTTCGGATTGAACGGTTCTCTTTTTCAGTCATTGCGATATGGTGAGAATCCGCATCAGAATGCAGGTTTTTACTCTCTGCCGAATCAGAATCCCCTCGCGGCCATGAAACAATTACATGGCAAAGAGTTAAGCTATAACAATATACTTGATCTGCAGGCGGCCTTAAGCATTGTCAGTGAATTTAAAGAACCCGCATGTGTGATCATTAAACATAACAATCCCTGCGGCGTTGCGGTATCTGACTCACTTTTCGATGCCCATACCCGCGCCCGGTCCACCGATGAATCATCAGCCTTCGGGGGTATCATTTCTTTCAACGGTGAGGTGAATGGGGAACTCGCTGAATCCCTCGCGTCTTATTTCGTGGAATGCATTATCGCTCCCGGATTTACCGCAGATGCGCTCGGACGTCTGGAAAAAAAGAAAAATTTACGATTACTCACGTTTGATCCATCGATCTTCGAGTCACCCACATGGGAAATTAAACCGGTTACCGGCGGATTTTTAGTACAAACCACGGACACCCTTAGCGAACATATTCGTGATGCAAAGGTTGTAACGAAAAGAATTCCTTCTGAAAAAGAGTGGCAGGCAATGGAATTTGCATGGAAACTTATTAAGCATATAAAATCGAATGCAATTTTATTCGCCGGTAATAATCAAACACTTGGGATTGGCGCGGGACAGATGTCCCGTGTCGATTCGACTGAAATTGCCATTATCAAATCACAAAAAGCAAATTTATCTCTTACCGGATCAGCGGTTGCGTCCGATGCTTTCTTCCCTTTCAGAGACAGCATTGAAGCGCTCGTTAAGGCGGGTGCCACCGCTGTCATACAACCCGGTGGTTCAATACGCGATGAAGAGGTGATTCAGGCGGCCGATGATGCCGGAATTACTATGGTTTTTACAGGTAACAGACATTTCAAACACTAATTATTCTCAATGGGAGCAATCAAATGGCGCTATCATTTTTTAATGTTTTCACTTCCGATATCGGGATAGATTTAGGTACCGCCAATACCTTAATCTATGTCAAAGGCAAAGGAATTGTTGTGAATGAACCTTCGATCATTGCTTTGGAGGAAAATTCAGATAAAGTTGTGGCGGTCGGTAGTGAGGCGAGACAAATGTTAGGCCGGACCCACCATGATATAGCGACAATCAGGCCTTTGAAAGATGGCGTTATAGCAGATTTCGAAGCGAACGAGATCATGATTAGAGAACTGATAAAAAAGGCCAATGTCAACCGGATGATGATCGGAAAGATTGTCGTTTGCGTTCCATCGGGCATAACAGAGGTAGAGAAACGGGCTGTGCGTGATTCTGCCGAACGCGCAGGCGCGAGAGAGGTCCATCTGGTGGCAGAAGCCATGGCGGCAGCGATTGGTGTCGGACTCGATATCGGTGAACCGGTTGGGAATATGGTCGTCGATATCGGAGGCGGAACTTCTGAAATAGCCGTGATTTCACTCAACGGAATCGTTCATCATACATCTATCCGCATCGGCGGAGATGAAATGAATCAATCTATTATTCAATATTTCAAGAAAAATTATAATCTGCTGATCGGTGAAAAAACCGCCGAAGAAATTAAATGCAACATCGGCTCCGCTTCAGCTCTTGAAGAAGAAGTTAACACAGAAGTAAAGGGCCGGGATCTTGTTGACGGTATTCCAAAAACCATTGAAATAAGTTCAGTCCAGATTCGGGAGGCATTAAACGAATCAATAATGACCATTGTCGAAGCCATAAAACTATCTCTTGAAAGAACACCTCCGGAACTTGCTTCAGATATTCTTGACCGGGGCATTATTCTTACCGGTGGTGGGGCGCTCTTGAGAAATCTGGATATACGGATCAGAGAAGAAACCTCAATGGCGATTCATGTTGCCGAGGATCCTCTTACTTGTGTCGCGCGCGGATGCGGAAAGATCCTTGACGATCCTGAAAAATATGAAAAAGTTCTCTTAAAGCAACGCAGGCCGTTGTAAAAACAATCAGGCGGATTAATTATATAAACAGATTTGAATCATTTTTTACTATTAATTAAGAAACTAATGCCATTGTGAATATTACCCGATTCGTTGCAAGATTTTATGAGTTTTTATTACTTTCAGCATACATGATCCTGTCGTTTCTGCTGATGCTTTCAAGTGAGAGCAAAATTGTTGAAGGTCTCCGTCTGACAGGGTTAGTTACTATCGGATCTGTTCAAAGTGTAATCAGCTCCACAGGATCATATTTTAAGCTGGAGGGAAAAAATCGGGAACTTCGGAAAGAAAACACTCAGCTCTCCTATGAAATATTTCAACTTCAGGATGCTTTGCTGGAAAATTTAAGATTGAAAGAGCTGCTACAGTTTAAATACGAGGTAGATTACGATCTTATCCCTGCTAAAGTGATTGGTTTCAGTCCCCAGGATTTTGTAAGCGGTTTATTGCTTTCAACTGAAGATTACACAAAGATCAAAGAAGACGCGGCTGTTATGACATCTGACGGGCTCGTGGGAAAAATTGTCAGCCGTGCCGGTAAAAACGCGATCTGCCAGATTCTGATGGATCCTAACAGTCGTGTCAGCGCGAGAATTCAGCGAAGCCGCGATTTAGGGATTATTCTATGGGATGGCGGTAATTTATTGAAACTGGATCATATCCCAAACACCATCACGGTATACGAAGGAGACGTATTGACAACATCCGGTTACAGCAAACTCTTCCCTCCAAATATCAAAATCGGTGTTGTGATTAAAATAGAAAAAAGTGAAGAAAAATTATTCCAGTCTATCACTGTAAAACCGGCAGTGAACTTTAACCAGCTCGAAGAAGTATTCATATTACAGGCAAAAGATACCGATGAACCAGGAACTTAAATATTATATTTTCATTTTTATTACGTTCGGCCTCAGCAGTGTGATACTGCAAAGTGTCTTCGTACCATTTATCGAAATAAACGTATGGAGACCCGATCTTGTTCTCGTTATCGTTCTTTTGACCGGCAAAAGATTCGGCGCGGTTGGCGGGAGTACCGGCGGCTTTCTCCTGGGGATTCTTCAGGATGCCCTTACCTCTATGCCGATCGGAATTTCGGCCCTGCCGAAAGCAGTCGCCGGATATGCTTCCGGAAAATTAAAATCAGTTCGCCTGGAAGGGGCTGTGTATTATTTAATGTTTGTGATCTTAATTTTTTTGCATGAAGTGATTTTTTACTTGTTTGTTCAATTTAAGATTGATATTTCTTTTTATGATTTAATCTACAGCCGTGTCTTCCCGAATACGATTTATACTACACTCATGCTCATATTTGTAAATCTTTTTTCTCAGAAATATTTCACAGAATGAACATGAATAATCCTGACAAATACAAGCTTCAGGAAAGAGCTTTTCTTTTCGCGGGCATTATATTTCTTCTGTTTATGATATTGATTTACGGATTTATCCGGCTTCAGTTTATCCGTAAGGATATATATGTTCAGAAATCTATCGAAAACAGTGTTCGAAGAATTCAGAGCTATCCCGTTCGCGGACTGATTCGCGACAGGGATGGTGAGATTCTCGTTGACAACCGCCCATCATTTTCCGCCGCAGTGATCCCAAAAGTAGTAAGTAAAGAAAGTCTTTCATTTTTATCAAAAGAGCTCCATATAGATGAAAGCAGCATAAAAGAAAAAATGTATAAAAATTATGGTTTCAGAGCGGTTATTATTGATCGTGATATTGAGTATGAACAGGTTATAGAACTTGAAGAAAACAGGCTGAAGCTACCCGGCGTCATCACAATGGTAGAACCGAAACGCTATTATGTTGACGGAGTAATGTCACCGCATCTGTTCGGTTCCCTTGGAGAAGTAACAACTTCCGAGCAAAATAAAAACAATGTATATGATTCCGGCGATCTGATCGGCAAGACAGGAATTGAGAAGCTATATGATCTGGATTTGCGCGGAATTAAGGGAGCCCATTTCCTGCGTGTTGATGCTTCCGGCCGTGAAAAAGGCAGTTTTGATATGGAGAGAGATATTCCTTCCGTACACGGCAGTGATATTTATTTATACATGGATTATGCAATGCAGCAGTTTGCTGAATCCCTGATGGTCGATTACCGGGGATCTCTCGTAGCCATTGATGTACGGAACGGCGGTGTCCTTGCGCTGGTCAGCAAACCCGATTTTGATCCTCGTCTTTTAACGGGTAAAATTGATCCTCAGGTTTGGAGAGAATTACAGACAGATGAAAGTCATCCTTTATACAGCCGCGCGATTCAGAGCGTATATCCACCCGGATCTACCTATAAAATTGTGGCGGCAATTGCCGCATTACAGGAAGGGATTATCACTCCTTCCTGGAAAGCCACCTGCCCCGGTTATTTCCAGATCGGCAGGAAGACCATAAAATGCTGGAATGCAAAAGGACACGGAACTATTGATCTTCTTGACGCGATTAGAGGATCGTGCAATGTATATTTTTATCAGCTCGGATTAAAAATTGGACTTGACATCTGGTCAAAGTACAGTAAAATGTTTGGATTCGGCAGTCTTACAGGGATTGATCTCCCGAATGAGAGTAACGGACTGGTGCCGACCACCGAATTTTTTAACCGTAGATATGGACTAAACGGCTGGACGAGGGGTAATTTAGCTAATCTCGCGATCGGGCAGGGTGAACTTTTAGTAACTCCGCTGCAGCTGACACAATTTGCGATGATTCTCGCAAACAAGGGTGTTTATCACGCACCGCATCTCGTTGACCATATTTACAACTATTCAACAAAATCTACTGTGCAATTTCCTTCCGACGCCAAATATGTCACCGGAGTATCCGACGAAGTGTACGATATCATCCGGGAAGGTATGCGTCAGGTAGTTGACGGGGGCACCGGATGGCTTGGCAAGGTACCTGGAATCGAAATGGCCGGAAAAACGGGCACCGCACAAAATCCTCATGGTGATTCCCACGCCTGGTTTATGGCCTTCGCTCCGTATGAACGTCCCGAAGTAGCCATTTCAGTAATTATTGAAAACGGTGGTGGTGGTGGTGCAATCGCAGCCCCTATCGCCCGGCAATTTCTCGAAAAATATTTTTACAACCGGTTGATTCCCAGATACATTCCTAAAAAAGCGACTGACGGCTTATTGCCCAATTCAGATTTAGCTCCTTTTAATATCGACCTGATCCAGCCGATGCAAATTCTATCACCCGAGGGAGCTCCTATTAATGAATAAGTCATTTTTTTCTAAACTGGATTTTGCGCTATTAGCCATTGTACTTATTCTTCTCACCATTGGTCTGATTGCAGTCTATAGCGCGACTTATTCTCCTGATATTGAAAATAACGGTTATTTTGAAAAACAATTCACTTTTGCCATTTTTGGAATAATTCTCCTGCTGATAACATCTTTTATTCCTTTTCGGGTTGTTCAAAAAATGTCTTATCCACTTTATATTTTCAGCATTTTACTTCTTATATTTGTGATGTTTTTTGGTGTACGCGGTTTTGGCGCCGAGCGTTGGCTTTCTATCGGCCCTATTAAGCTTCAACCGTCTGAATTTGCAAAACTTGCGACTGTCCTTGCTGTAGCCCGATATCTTTCCACAAGAGAGGCAAATGTGAACAGCTTCAAATATCTTGCCGGCACTTCCGCCATTATATTACTGCCCTTCATACTTATCGTTCAGCAACCGGATCTCGGAACATCGCTGGTTTTTTTGGTAATTCTCATTCCATTACTGTATTGGGCGGGCCTGAGCTGGTTCTCTTTATTCGTAATCCTTTTTCCGCTTGCCACGGTTGTGCTTTCCTTTAATTTCTATACATTCCTTATCTGGATGGTTATAATTCTGTTTATTCTGCTATTGTCCAAAAGGAGTATTTATATAAGTGTAGCCGTATTTTTAATTCATATTAGTGTCGGTATGATAACGCCTGCGCTCTGGGGGCAGTTAAAGCCTTACCAGCAGCAAAGAATTTTAACATTTGCCAACCCCGAGACTGATCCCAAAGGCGCCGGATATCAGATTATCCAGAGCCAGGTTGCCATTGGCTCAGGTGGAATTTGGGGGAAGGGATTTCTTGAGGGTTCACAGACCCATCTGAAATTTTTACCCGCACAGCATACTGATTTTATTTTTTCGGTCATAGGGGAGGAATGGGGGTTTACCGGGATTGTCTTTGTATTGGCTGTATTTCTTATACTGCTCCTTTACATGCTCCATCTGGGAACTATCGTTCGATCGAAATTTTCCAGTATCGTTATCATTGGAGTGATGACGATACTCTTTTTTCATATATTTATCAATATAGGTATGACGGCGGGGTTAGCCCCGGTTACCGGTTTGCCTTTGCCATTTATCAGCTACGGAGGATCATTCCTGATTTCCACTCTTTTGATGGTTGGAATTGTTATGAATCTATCTGTCAACCGATATAACGAATGATGATTTAACTTGTTTAAAGTTAATAAATTAATTGACTTAATTCTTTTGCGTTCATAAATTCTTTTCATCTTTCTTTTATCCAGCAGGAGGAACCATGCGGAACAGATTACCATTTTTTATCATCATTTTTGTCTTTTCATTTTTCCTTATCCAGGGATGTTCAGGATCTCGAAAAGGCGGCAATGGTGATGGAGCGACAGGCGCTGATAATCAGAATAAAGAACTGGATGATATTGAAGCCTTGTTGGGAATCACCCCTGATGAAAGTGACAGGCCTTCAGCCAAAACACCGGAATCAGGCGATGAAAAGTTAAAGCTTCTCGAAACGAATGAGATGCTTTCTGCGTCAGAAGCCAGCAGTATGAATGCCGCGCCGGCAGTCTCCCCGGCTGAAAAAAGACAGATGGAACAAAAAATAAGTCAGTTAGAGGCTCAACTCAGGGAAAAAGATCTTATTATTGCTGATTTAAGAGCAAAAAACAGCCTGAAAGATGATGAGTTGCTTAAAAAATCATCTGCTTATGGTTCCGGCGGCAGCTATAGCGGGGTAATAAGCGATATCTCACCTGAAGAATATCAGAGCCGGTATGAAGAAGGTAGATCCGCATTTGAATCAAGAAACTATGAACTTGCCATTCAACTCTTTGAATCCCTGCTCTCAAGCAGCGCGACACATTCACTTTCCGATAATGCTCAGTTTTGGATTGGCGAATCTCATTATGCGTTAAGAAGATATGATCAGGCGATAATTGATTTCGAAAAAGTGTCTACGTTTGCAAATTCAAACAAGAAGGATGATGCTCAGTTTAAACTCGGAGTATGCTATCTGAGAAAAGGCGATAATACCAAAGCCAGAGAAGAGTTTCAACGAGTTATTTCAGATTATCCAAAAAGCGAATATGTCAACAAAGTAAATAAAATTCTTTTACAAATTAAAGATTGATGATGGACTCAATTGATTCCGTGGAATATGATTTCTCATAAAGGTCAATAATCCGCGCCAATCTACGGTAGCCATATGGAGTGAGTTTCTGTGTGGCGCCATCGTTTACAGGGAATAACAAACCCTGATGAATGAATTTTACAATGAGGTTTTCATTAACAGCGAGAGATTTAGCAGCTTCATTTATAGGAATCAGGTGATTTTGAATTAAGTTCATAGTTACCTCATGATTAAACATTTTTCCGGGGCAGTGGCTCAGTTGGTTAGAGCGCTACGTTCACATCGTAGAGGTCAGGGGTTCAAATCCCTTCTGCCCCACTTTTCTTCAATATACCACTTCACTTTTCAAAAATAATTGATCTGAAGCAATTTTATTACCTAATTTTTAAACGCATTTCATCTTAATTAATATTTCTTAAACTCAAAATTAAATATGGGATTTTAAACGGGACAGGGTATAGAAATACATTCGTTCGACTATATAATAATCGCAGTAAAAATAAAGAGGAGGGAGACTAAACGGGAGATAAAGTCCCCCCCCATGGTCAATCAATCCATTTGTTTTCGAAGAAAGGTCGGAATGTCTAAATCATCCGGACCTTCCGGTAAATCCTTTTCCGGCATTGTAAAGATATTTATCTGTCCTTTTGTAGCCTGAGTTTTATCAATCCGTTTATTCTCGCGCAAATATGTGGGTTTATCCAGGCTAGTAAAGTCGGTCGGCTCATATTCTTTCTTCTTAAATTCTTTTGGGCGCTGAAGATCTCCGGCCTGCTGAGCTTCCTTATTAAAACCTGTTGCTATCACGGTTACCCGAACTTCATCGGAAAGCTCTTCATCAATAACCATACCCCAAATTACATTAGCGTTCTCTCCCGATGATTGCTGAATAAGATTGGCCGCTTCGCCGACTTCATGCATCGTTAGTGTTGCGCCGCCCGTTATATTTATAAGTATTCCCCGCGCGCCTCCTATTTGCGCTCCGTCCAGCAGCGGACTTGTTATGGCCTGTTCAGCTGCTGAAATCGCGCGGTTTTCTCCAACACCAACACCGGTACCCATTAATGCATCTCCCATCCCTGCCATGATGGTACGTACATCCGCAAAATCCAGGTTTATATAGCCGTGAACATTGATGAGATCGGAAATGCTTCGCGTCGCTTCGAGAAGTATAGAATCGACTACTTTGAAAGCAGAAATTACCGGTGTATTTTTCTCAATGATCGAAAATATCCGGTCGTTCGGAATCATGATCATTGTGTCGACCCGGTCACGCATAACATCCGCTCCACGGATAGCATTCCTGCTTCTTACCGGCCCTTCAAAATTAAATGGCATGGTAGCAATTGCAACTGTCAACGCGCCAATGTCTTTGGCAATTTCCGCGACGATCGGGGCTGCTCCCGTTCCCGTGCCTCCACCCATGCCGCATGTTACAAAGACCATATCCGCGCCGTTCAGGGTATTTATCACCAGCTCTTTGTCTTCTTCAATTGCCCTGAGACCAATTTCGGGATTTGCTCCCGCGCCTAATCCTTTAGTAAGATTTTTTCCGATCTGGATTCGTGTTTTTGCTTTGCTTTTTTCCAGATCCTGCGCGTCTGTATTGATCGCTATAAATTCAACACCTGATAAGCCGGCATCAATCATGCCGTTAATCGCGTTTCCGCCGGCTCCTCCAACTCCAATGACTTTTATTCTGGCCGACTGCTCGGCTGAAGCATCAAACTGTATCATGGTTTTCTCCCGTTTTATGATACCTATATTGATTTCAAAATTATTTAAACAGATTATCAAACATGTTTCTAAGTCGATCAATAATCCAGCTATATCCCGGTTGACTTTCTATCTGGACATCTTCTCCATGCAGTAGCCCGTAATAAATTAATCCCACTCCTGTCGCGTAAATCGGACTTTTAACCGTCTCCACAAGCCCTCCTTTTACTATTGGGGTGCCTATTTTTACCGGCATTCCCATTACCTGCTCCGCCAACTCTACGGTACCTTCCAGCATCGAAGCTCCGCCGGTCAAAACAATTCCGGCGCCCATGGAATCGATCATACCTGATTTTTCTATCTCCCGTAGCGCAAGCTGGAACATTTCTTCCATCCGTGGCTGGATTATTGCCGAAAGAACACTTCTCGAAATTTCCCTTGGCGCCCTTCCGCCAACTCCCGGAACCTGAATTAACTCATCCTGCTCGAGCATCGACTGTATTGCAATCCCATATTTTTTCTTTATTTCTTCGGCCTGCTCCATTGGAGTTCTCAACCCCTGTGAAAGATCGCTTGTGACATGCTGACCACCCAAACCAATGACTGATGTGAAGCGGATGCTACCGTCAAAAAACATCGCGATATCCGTCGTTCCGCCCCCGATATCCATGATACAAACGCCCAGATCCTTTTCATCGGAATCCAGCACAGCCAGACTTGATGCATAAGGTTCGAGAACGATATCGGCAACTTCATATCCTGCTTCATGGATACAATTTACGATGTTTTGTGCCGAAGCCGCTGCTGCCGTTACTATGTGCACCTCTGATTCCAGACGCACACCTGCCATTCCTATAGGGCTTTTTATGCCATCCTGATCATCAACTATAAATTCCTGTGGCAGAACATGAAGAATCTCGCGGTCCATCGGTAGAGCGATCGCTTTTGCCGCATTGATGACACGATCTACATCTTCCTGCACAATGACTTTATCTTTTCCGCTTACCGCAATAACGCCTTTACTGTTGATTGACCTGATATGATCTCCGGCGATCCCCGCATAAACTTTGATTATTTCGTGACCGGCCATCAGTTCAGCCTGTTGGACCGCTTTATGGATAGATTCTACCGTTTTTTTAATATTTATAACAACACCGCGTCTCAATCCCTGCGATGGAAACTGCCCCACTCCAATAATATTTAAATTATCATATTGGTCTTTTCTCCCCACAACCGCCGCAATTTTCGTCGTTCCGATATCTAATCCAACAATAATTTCATCAGTGCTCATATTTCTTTCCTCACAGCGAAAGTATTTCAAATTGTTATAATCAAATCAAAATTTTATCAATATAAATTAACTTTTTTTCTCTTTTACAACTAACTGATCTTTAAACCTGATATCTATATAGGCAAGATTATTCAGTTGATTCCAATCAAGATAATTTTCAAGATATTGAGCGAAATAATACAGATTATCCTGATAATTATCATAGTTCATATAAACCTCAGCTCCTCCTCTGATCAACAGTAACTTAAGATACCTGGAGTTGCCTAGATTTACTTCTGAAATCAATTCTCCTATGGGGGTTACCATCATTCTTAGATACGAGAGCATCTCGATACCTTGTAATGTTTTTTTCGAAATCGTTCTTGAACCCAGGGTTCCCAACGGCTCATTCACTCCGCTGATAAATGGAAGATTCCACTGATGGTTATTTTCCGGAATCGGCATCAGAATTCCTTCTTCATCAACCAGATTCAAACCCTTTCCATGGATGAAAGCAATTGGTTCACGCTCAACAATTACGATTCTTAACGTTGAAGGAAGACTTCTGACAGCGCTTGCGCCCTTTACATAATGCGATTTCTTTAATTTATTAACAATGTCAACAGGTCTAATTTTAAGCAGCTGCTCCTGCCCCTGTTTTAGGCCGCATAATTGCAGGACATCCTGATCCGAAAGAATATTATTTCCTTTTATATCTATATCCTCAAGCTTAAATGTCGCAAGTGATTTCTGCAGATGATTGTCAATCTTCCGATAACCATAGGCGGCCAGGGACATCAGGACAATTATCAGGATGTAAATCACTGATGATTTAACCGGTATTTTTTTTCTTTTGCGATTCATTCTAAACGCTCATCTCATTTATTGCTTTTTCACCATAAACCCAAATATCACCTGCGCCCATAGTGATCACCATATCACCCGTTTTTATGATACTCTTCAAAAATGTCGGGACATCCGCTTTATTCCGTATATAATGAACATCATTATGACCGGTCTTTAAAAGTTCATCGCTGATCATTCCGGCATCAATTCCGGGAATAGGTTCCTCCCTCGCCGGATAAATCCCGGTGATGACAACCACATCAGCGTCCTTGAGTGAATCCGCAAATTCAGCATAAAAATCGCGTGTTCGTGAATACAGATGGGGTTGAAACACCGCTACAATTCTTCTATGCCAGCCATTTCGAGCCCCGCTGATCGTTGCTTTTATCTCAGATGGATGATGAGCATAATCATCCACAAACATAATATCATTGACCACTTTCTTAATTTCAAACCGTCGATCCACTCCCTCGAATTTTTCAAGCGCCTTCTGCAATTTTGGGAAGGGAATTTCCATTTCTATTGCCATTGCAATAACCGCCAGAGAATTTTTCACATTATGCTCACCGGGCAGATAAATTTTTACCGGGCCCAATGTTTTATCATCATAAATTACATCGAAAACCGCGCTGTTTTCATTATATTGAATGTTCACGGCCCTGACATCCGCATCCTTATCTATTCCGTAAGTAATCACGGTTGCTGTCATCTCAGGGATCAGTTTTTTCAATCTCATATCATCATTGCACACAATAACTGAGCCATCAAAGGGAACCTGATTTGCAAAGCGCAAAAATGTCTTCTCAAGATCACTGATATCGCTGTATATATCCAAATGATCCGCTTCAAGATTTGTAATGATCGCGATTTTAGGATACAAAGCCAAAAACGACCGGTCATATTCATCAGCTTCGGTGACCATAAACTGCCCCTGCCCTAACCTTGCATTTGTGTGCAGATTTTTTAATCTGCCGCCCACAACCACTGTAGGATCTACGCCTGCTTCGATCAACACATGTCCGGCCATGGAAGTTGTCGTTGTTTTTCCATGTGTTCCCGCGACGGCAATTCCAAATTTCATTGACATTAACTGGCCAAGCATCTCGGCGCGGCGAATTAATGGGATGCCTCTGCGCTTAGCCTCTAATATTTCCGGATTATCCTTTTTTACCGCGGATGTAAATACCACTAAATCAACTTCCTTTAAATTTTCCGCGGAATGACCGTCATAAATTACCGCGCCTTTCTGCTCAAGGTAGGCCGTCAGTGCTGAAAGCTGCTGATCAGATCCGCTGACACGGTGTCCCAGCTCAAGCAGTATTTCGGCGATGCCGCTCATTCCGATCCCGCCAATTCCCACAAAGTGTATTCGTTTTTTTCTGCTATAAATACTCACTGACAACCCTATTTATTAATTTTCAAACGGCCATTTATTTTTTTGCTTCAGCATCAATTCGATACGCTTTAATATAATATCAATCGTGTCGGGCTGATGCAGACTACTCATATTCATCTCAAACGTTTTTATTCTGGATTGATCCACGAATATTGTATTTACCATCGTACAAATTTTTTCCGGCATATTTTTATCATCAACCACGAGCATCCCGGCGTTTTTCTCTTCAATCATCTTTGCGTTTTTATACTGATGGTCTGCCGCGGCAAAGGGATAAGGCACAAGCAGAGCGGGAAGACCGGCTGCCATCAGCTCTGATAACGTCATCGCGCCTGCCCTGCAAATTGCAAAATCAGCCAGCGCATAGGCATTATACATATCATCAATGAACGGCTTGATTACTACATTACCCGAATTAATTTTTTTGAGCAGCAGATCATATTTGTCAAAATCATTTTTCCCTGTTTGCCATAGTATCTGAAATCCATCAGGAATTTTTTCATTTTTGATCATCTGCAACACCGCGTTATTTATACTTGAAGCACCCTGGCTTCCACCGAAAACAAGAATCGTCTTTAAATCCGGATTCAAACCATAACCGGTCGCTATCTCATCTCGTCCTGATACCGGTCTTTTTAAATTTATTGGATTACCCGTTACATGTATATTATCCGCGTTTTTCAAAAATTTTCTGGCTTCCTCATAAGCAAGAAAGATCAAATCCGCCTTCGGAGCCAGCAGCCTGGTGGTCACTCCGGGATAACTGTTTTGTTCCTGAATCACGGTAGCTATATCCATGGAAATTGCCGCCTTTAAAACCGGCCCCATTACATATCCTCCGGTCCCGATTACTACATCCGGTTCTATACTTTTTAACTGCTGTTTACAAATCCTCAGACTATTCCATAATTTGAACGGAAATATCAAATTTTTAAGAGTCAGTCGTCTTTGGAATCCAACAACAGGTATGATTTTAAGCTCATATCCTGCCGATGGCACCTTCGTATATTCAAGACCGCGTTCCGTTCCAAAAAATTTAATGCTCGCGTCCCACTTTTCACTGATCGCGTTTGCCAAATTTAAGGCGGGAAAAACATGACCTCCTGTGCCTCCTCCCGCAAAAACTACTTTTATTTTCTTATCCATAATGCTATGTACTAATTACCGTTTGGTAAAAATCTTTACGTTTTTCACTAAAATCGGACCAATTGTTTTGCGCGGTCACGCCATTAGCATGCCTTGAAATATTTAACAATATTCCCACATTCACTCCCATAAACGCGAGATGGGTACCGCCATAACTAATAAACGGCATCGGTAATCCTGTCGCCGGAATCAGATGAGTCACAACGGCCGCATTCACAAAAGCATATAAAACAATATTCAGCGTGAGCCCGACCGCTAAAAATTTTCCGAAATCATCCGGAACCTTTACCGCTACACGAATGCCTCTATACAATATTATCAAAAAAAGAATTAAAACTAAGGACGTTCCTATAAATCCAAACTCCTCCCCGATAATGGAGAATATGAAATCCGTATGAGAATCAGGAAGAAAGAAAAATTTCTGTTTACTCGCGCCTATACCATTTCCGAAGAATCCGCCACGTCCAATCCCTATTAATGACTGTCTTACCTGATAATCAGCGCCCAAAGGATTTGTTATTCCCTTAACCCAGTTAACCACACGCAGCATCTGATATGAATGTGTACTCAGCATATAAATCACGGCGGGAATAGTTGCCATAACCAATCCTATAAGATGCCGTATTCTGGCCTGACTTAAAAACAGCATGAATCCTACAATCATCAAAATCATCAAAGCCGTACTTAAATTCGGCTCTAAAAGAACCAGTACGATGACAATTCCCAATACAGAAAGCGGAGGAAGGAGTCCGTTTGAAAAATTTTTCAGTTTTTCGCCTTTTTCAGAAATCACATACGCGAAGAATCCGATAACTGCTAATTTGGCGAATTCCGACGGCTGAAAAGTGATTACCCCCAGATCATACCAGCGTCTCGCGCCGTTTATTTCTTTCCCAAAGATAAACAGGCCAATAAGAAGTATGATGGATGTAAAAATTACAGTCACCGGAAAATAGTGATTTTTGTATCTTTGATAGTCTATTTTCGAGAACACAATTATCAACACAATTGAGATCAGCCCCCAGGTTAATTGCCTTTGAAAGAAATAGGTTAGAGAACCATAATTGGTGTTCGCGACCATTGAACTGGCGCTGAATACCATCACCATTCCTATCATCAGCAGGAAGGTCACACTGACCGCAATCCACAGATCTAATTTACCCGCGCGCAATTAATCACCTTTCAACTTATTTACAATTGTTTTGAACTGTCTTCCCCTATCCTCAAAGTCCTTAAACATATCAAAACTGGCGCATGCCGGTGACAAGAGAATTACATCACCCGGTAATGAAATATTTTGAGCCAGTTTTACCGCGTCATCCAGACTCGGGGCAAAATGAATCGGTTTAATATTTTGCCAGGCCTTCGCCATTTTCTCCGATGCCTGCCCGATGAGCACAAGGTCTCTGACGTTCTCATCTATAAATTTGTTTAACTTTGTAAAATCACTGCCTTTGTCTTTCCCTCCGGCAATAAGAATAACCGGTTCACTGAAACTTTGGAGCGCGTAGGAAAGAGACTCAACAGTTGTCGCTTTGGAATCGTTAACATATTTCACGCCTTCTATTTCGGCCACAAATTCCAGACGATGCTCAACTCCCCGGAAATCGGTCAGTACTTTGCGAATATCATCGGCCGCGATCCGCGCTTCTCCCGCCGCCAACGCAGCGGCCATCGCGTTCATAATATTATGCTTTCCCCTGATCCCTATTTTTTGAGCTTCAATCAGTTCCTTTCCGGAAATATAAATAGAATTATCCGCAAAGCCTGCTCCGTCTTTATTACGATTCCTGATATCAAATCCAGATTTTCTGCAATTCAATTTATTCGCCCATTCTGATAATTTTTTATCATCCAGATTATAAATAAAGACATCCTTTTCTGTCAGATTCATGGTAATACGCCATTTTGCTTTCAAATAGTCTTCATAACTCTCGTATCTGTCAAGATGATTCGGCGCAAAATTTAAAATCACCGCTACATCAGGATGAAAAGTATCGATCGTTTCCAACTGGAAACTTGAGACTTCAACCACAGCCCAGTTTTTCTCGTCACAATTTTCCACAAATGCTGAGAAGGGCTGTCCAATATTTCCTGCGATTACCGCATCCGGATACTTTTGTTTCAGCATTTCACCAATCAGTGTTGTTGTAGTGGTTTTGCCGTTTGATCCAGTTACCGCGATTATTCCTCCTTTGCAAAACCATGAAGCGACTTCAATTTCCGAATAAACCGGCACACCCGCTTTTACAAATCGTTGAACCACACCCGATTTGTATGGGATACCGGGACTAAGAACAACAAAATCCACATCAAAAGCTCTGTCGCTATGCGCGCCAAATTCAAATTCGATCTTATTTTTTTTCAGCTCAGCAATTTCATTTTGCTTCTGACCGGCGGGGGCTGAATCACTTACAAAAACATCCACATTATGTTTCCGGAGTAATTTAGCAGCCGCAATCCCGCTTCTAGCGGCTCCCAGCACGGTGACCTTTTTATTTTCTATGCTCTTTCTCATATTACATTTTCCGGACTACTGCGTTTTAAAGGTGCTCAGACTCAATAGAGCGAGCAAAATCCCGATGATCCAGAACCTTGCGACCACCTTCGCTTCATGCCATCCCTTTAATTCAAAATGGTGATGGAGCGGGGCCATCTTAAATACCCGCCTGCCTTCTCCATATTTTCTTTTTGTGTACTTGAAATATGTCGTTTGTATGATAACCGATAACACTTCTACAATAAAAATTCCGGCGATCAGCAACAGAAGTAATTCTTTTTTGAGCAGAATGGCCGCCGTTCCCAGCGCGCTTCCAAGAGCCAAAGACCCTGTATCACCCATAAATATTTCCGCGGGATAGGCATTATACCAGAGAAAACCAATCGCCGCGCCGAAAATGGCAAGGCAGATGATGACAAGCTCCTCTGTCCCGGGTAAATATATAATATTGAGATAATTACTAAAATTTACATTGCTTGTTACATACGCGATGCCTGCCAGCGCTATAAAAACAATCGCTGATAGCCCAGCCGCTAGTCCGTCCAGTCCGTCGGTTAAATTTACCGCGTTTGATGAACCTGCTATTACAAATACGATGATAAATATGTAAAAAACGCCAAAATCAATTTCCAGATTTTTGAAAAACGGGACCGTAGTATTAGAATGTATTCCATTAAAAAACGGATGGAAATAAATAACCAGAGCGATTAATAATCCCAGACTGATTTGCCCGATGAGTTTATATCTTCCGACAAGGCCTTTTTTTAGCTTTAAAATCGATTTCAGAAAATCATCTATAAAACCGATCAGTCCCATTGTTAAAGTCGCAAAGAACATGAGCAGCAGATAGATATTTGAAAGATCCGCCCAGAGCAGTGTTGACACTATTACCGCCAGAAGAATGATCAGTCCGCCCATGGTTGGAGTGCCTTTTTTCGCTTTGTGCGATGCCGGGCCATCCGTGCGAATTTCTTCTCCGATTTGGTGACGTTGTAATGCTTTTATAATTCTCGGTCCAATCCATAGCGCTATTAAAAGAGCGGTAATTGCCGACAGCGTCGCTCTTACCGTAATATAGCGGAACACATTGAAACCAAAAAACAGATTTTTAAACTGGTATAAAAATTGAGCTAACATATCATTTTCTTATGTTGTAAAAATTTCTATTATAAATTCCCGATTATTTTTTCCATCTGCATACCACGGGAACCCTTAATCAAAATTATATCCCCGCTTTTAATTACTCTCGCCAGAGAAGACGCAAGTTCCGTATGGTCATCGAAACATTTTATTCCTGATCTACCGGAATTTTCTATTTCCGTGAGCACACGCTTCATCATGTCACCCATCAGAAAAATTCCGGAGGGTCTTTTGGAGAGCGCATAATTCAAGACTCCAAGATGCATCTCAAAACTAGTCTCCCCCAGCTCAAACATATCTCCCAGCGCGAGAAATACATTATTTTTCTTTTTCATGCTGAAGACCGTATCGATCGCGATCTCCATTGATGCCGGATTCGCGTTATAAGCGTCATTTACAATAGTAATTCCACGCCAGTCGATGATTTGCATACGCTTCTCAACCGCGGCATACGTTTCAAGCGCGTTTTTTATTTCTCGCTCGGAAAAGCCCATGTTGAGCGCAATGGCACTGGCCGCAAGCGCATTTTTTGTATTATGTATCCCGGCCGCGCCCAGATGAATATCAGTCCTGTCATTTAATCGAAAAATACCGCATCCATTGGAATCCAGTTTTAAAAATTGACCAAAAGTTGCCGCTTTTTCTGAAAACGAAAATGTAATGACTTTCACACCCTTTTTTTTATAATTTTTCAGAAACGGGTCATCAAGATTCAGAAAAATCGTACTGTTATTTTCGAGACTATTGAAGAGGGAAAGTTTCTCGCGGGCCACCCCTTCCCTGTCCTTAAAAAATTCCAGGTGTGTGTCACCGATATTCGTAATTATCGCGTGAGTCGGCTTTGTAATAGCTGCCAGCGGGGCGATCTCACCATGATGATTTGTTCCAATTTCAATGACCGCTGCCTGATGGATTTCATTCAGCTGTAAAAGCGTTAAAGGGCATCCGATATGATTGTTCAAATTTCCTTTTGTTTTATGTACCGTAAACTTATTCATCAGAATATGCGATATCATTTCCTTAGTAGTCGTTTTTCCGTTAGATCCTGTCACAACAATTACCGGAATATTGTATTTTTCCCGATGCATTGCCGCCATTTGATGAAGCGCTTTCAAAGTATCGGGAACAACTACTAACGGAATAGCAAGGTTCTTTACTGAATCATAAGAATCCCTGGCCACAACCGAAAAGAGCGCTTCTTTTTGATGCACTTCCCTCAGAAAATTATGGCCGTCAAACCGGTCACCCCGGAGCGCCCAGAAGACTTCGTCGGGTTCAATCGTCCTCGAATCGATGCTGATTCCCTTTATCATCTTTCCGCTCAGAATACCGTAATCGATATTATGAAACGCGACATCGCTTAATTTTTCAAAATCTTGAAGAGTAAGATTAAGCATGTTGTGACGCTTCCTTTACAATTGATGCTTCATCAAAATCATATTTAACGCCGTTAATTTCCTGATACATTTCATGCCCCTTGCCGGCGATTAAAACCACATCCCCCTTCTGAGACATCTTCACCGCCTTTTCGATTGCCTTTCTCCGGTCTGAAATAACTTCCCTTTTTTCTGGAGAAGACATGCCTTCAAGTATTTCATTTATAATCTGATCAGGATCTTCTGTTCTTGGATTGTCACTGGTAACAATAATCCAATCCGCCAGGTTCTCGCTAATTTTTCCCATGATAGGGCGTTTGCCGCGGTCACGGTCACCGCCGGCGCCAAACAGCACAATCAATCTGTTTCCGGTAATCTTACGCAATGCCAGAAGCGCTTTTTCCAGCGCGTCCGGAGAATGAGCGTAATCAATAACAGCAAGGGCTCCATCTCCTGTAGGATAGGACTCAAATCTGCCCGGCACCCTTGAAAGGTTTTCTATTCCCGCGGCAATATCTTTTAATTCAATATCCAGAGCTATTCCCACGGCAACCGCCGCAAGAATATTTTGCAAATTAAATTCACCAAGCAGTTTAGAATGAATTTCAAGACTTCCCGCGGGCGATTCAACCTGCATATGAATTCCTGAGATATCAATTTGCCAATCTTTCACGCACACATCCGCCGCGGCTGATACCGCAAAAGTTAACATCGGCCGGTTTAGTTGCCGAGCAAGCAGCGATCCATGCTTATCATCAATATTTATCACCGCGATACCATCATCTCTAAGAAGTGAAAATAATTTAACTTTCGCAGTAAAATATTCATCTTCATTTTTATAAAAATCCATGTGATCCCGGCTCAAATTGGTAAATACCGCCACTTTAAATGGTAGACTATCCACCCTGTTCAGTGAAAGGGCGTGTGAAGATACTTCCAGAACACATGATTGCTGCTTATTCTCATACATATCAAAGATCAGTTTACATAAATCAAGCGCTTCCGGCGTGGTATTCCATGCATTGTTCTGATGATCACCGTAGTAATAGGCTATGGTGCCTATCAAACCCGACGGTATCCCCGCCTGTTCAAGCATCGAGCGGACCAGAAATGATGTTGTCGTCTTACCGTTGGTACCGGTAATTCCAATCAGATTCATCATTTCGATTTCCGGGCGATAATAATTATAGGCCAGGTAAGCCATGGCACTGCGGCTGTCCGTGACCCTGATCTGAGGCATTTGAATATGATCGGCCACATTTTCAACGACCGCGGCCGCGGCTCCCGCCTTTTCGACCGCGCTTATATAGCGATGTCCATCCGATTTGAATCCACGCACCGCGACAAACAGATCACCATTCCGCACTTTTCTTGAGTCATAGTGAATCTCATTAACTTGCAAATTTTTTATGTTTTCAGGAATATCAGCGTCAATTCCTTCCAACAAATCGGTTATCTTTTTTGTTCGCATAATCTATTCACAATATAAAACCATCTGCCTTCTGTTTTTCAGGGATGTTCCGGGATCCAGTGATTGCTTTTTAACGATGCCGCTGCCCTGAACCCGAAGCGTTAATTTTGAAAAATCCACCCTTGCCATTGCTTCCCGGAGCGAAAGGTTTTTCAAATTGGGGACATTGTCCATATGGATCTTTGAAGGACCCAGCTCGAGAACCAGTTCATCATCATCCATAGACACTTTTTTCACTACAACCCCTTCACCGGTGACCTTATAGGAATGATCCCTGGCATCAAGAAATGAGAATGCCGTGGATGCCCAAAACCCTTCAATCGGCGGGATTTTATTATTTTTTTCAACCAGTTTTATATCATAATCGCCCGATTCGATTTCATTCATGGACGGGGCGCTGTTCAGATTGATAATTCTGTGAATAATTTCTCTGAATACCGGCGCGGCAGACTGTCCTCCGTAATAGTTGACAGCGGGTTCATCTATGAAAATCGCGCAAACATATTTAGGCTCGTCATAAGGGGCAAATCCGACAAATGAAGCCATATATTTGCGATCATAATACGTTCCCGTTTTTGGATTAATCTTCTGCGCCGTGCCTGTTTTTCCACCGACCTCCACTTCAGCAAGATACGCTTCCTTTCCGGTTCCTTCCTTTACTACACCACGCATAAAAGATTTCAGGATATCACTTACTTCCGGAGAAACTACCTGTCTCACAACTTCGCGCTTATTTACCGTTTTCAGTGATCCGTCCGGAGTTTCCATATGACTCACAAGAAAGGGGCGCAGCAGATACCCACCGTTAACAACCGACGAATAAGCGGCAGCAACCTGGATCGCGGTGCCGCCAATTTCCTGACCTATTGATATGGATGCCCGGGACAAACCCGACCATTTTTCCGGACTCTTTAGCAATCCGTTCGCTTCCCCCATAAAATCAGGATTTGTTTTTGAACCAAACCCGAAATTCTTTAAATATCTGAATAAAGTATTAGAGGGCAGATCCTCGCTCAATTTTACCATGCCAATATTTGATGAATGCTCTATGACTTTTCTGAAATCCATCCACCCGTGCTTTTTGGTATCCCTGATGCGGTGATTATATATCTTATAACTGCCGTTTTCGCAAAAGATTAAATCACTTTCTTTGTGAATACGCTCCTGGAGTAACGCGGCGGCCGTGACAATTTTCATTGTCGATCCGGGTTCAAAAACATCTGTAAGCACCTTGTTCCGTTTCAGATCAGAGTCATAATGCTTATGATTGTTTGGATCGAACGAAGGGTAATTTGCCATTGCAAGTATTTCACCCGTATTCGGATCCATTATCACAGCCATCCCGGACACGGCTCTTGCCTGTTCAACCCCATTTTTCAATTCCTGTTCAACAACGGTCTGAATATCTTTATCAATGGTCAGCACAAGATTATTACCCTGGACCGGTCGTTCAAGAGGGTAATCCGCGTTATAAAACACCCGGCGCGGACCATCGTACTGCAGAACCGCTTCGCCTTCTTTTCCTTTTAACTCGTTCTCATACTGCAATTCCAGCCCGCTTAGCCCATGATCATCCGGATCAGTAAATCCAATCAGCTGCGCGGCATATGATTTATAGGGATAATAACGGCGAAAATTTTCTGTCTTTACTAATCCCTGATCTTTCAATTTTAGCAGATTACCCATTTTGCTGCCATTCACCCTTCTTGCCAAATACACAAAATGAGTATTGCTTTTTAGCTTCTCCATATAATAACGCTCAGACCGGGAAAAGGCATTCGCGCATTCACGCGCAATCCTGGTCTTATCCTGAACCATTTTGGGATCGGCGGCAATGTCATAATAAATCACATTGGTGACTATTTTACTGCCTTTTCTGTCGTAGATGGTCCCTCTCTGAGCCGGCAATTTGATCTTTTTCTCATACTGATTTTTAGCCGCCTGACGGAACATCTCTTTTTGAACGATTTGCAGCCGAAATAGATTCGCCTCAAGCCCCAACCAGAACAGAGTCAGGAGAATCACAAGAAGCAGCAATCGCTTACCGCGAAATTTTGAATTCGCCTGATTCACCGCTAATGTACTCCGGCTAATTTATACTCTTCCTGCTTCTCGGAGCGACGGGCGAATTTTCTCTTTAATGACTCCAGTTTATCAGGATCCTTCAACTCCAGAACAAGTACGTCATCGGTATTGTTTACGAGATGATACTTTTCCGATGCTATTTTCCCTATCCTGTCGATATTGCCCAGACGATCCACTTCTCCCTGGAGCTGCTCCGTTTCGCTAAGCAGATTTTTTCTTTCATCTTCAAGTTTCCGCAAATCCTGCATAAGCAGATCGACCTGGAATGTCTGGTATAGTCCCAGCGAAATTACCAACACCATAAAGAACAACAAAAACAGGCTGAGAATTGAACTCCCCAGCTTACCCTTGGATTTATTTCTTTTTGTCATAACTTTTCTCCAATCCTGAGCTTTGCGCTTCTTGCCCTTGGATTTTCCCCCGATTCTTTGTCACCCGGTACAATTAAGGCCGGTTTTACACGTTTCATTTGCGGCTTTCTTCCGCACACACAGTAAGGAATTTCCGGCGGACAGACGCATGGATTTTCCTGTTCCCTTAAAAAATTCTTTACAATCCGGTCTTCGAGCGAATGATAGGAAATAACCGCGATTCGCCCGCCCTTATTTATATATTGCACGGATTTATTAAGCGCGTTCTCCAACACAGACAGTTCCTGGTTGACTTCAATCCGCAGCGCCTGAAAAATCCTTGCATGACTTTTAACTTTCAGCTTACCCGGTACACAGCGATTTATAATATTTATCAGCTTATCAGTATTATTGATTGGCTTTGTCTGCCTTTCACCTACGATCAAGCGGGCAATCCTTCTTGAAAATCGCTCCTCACCGTATTTAAAAAAAACGCGTGACAAATCTTCTTCGCTGTAGGTCGCCAAAATCGTTTCCGCAGTCACAGAATTTTTAATATCCATGCGCATATCCAGTTTCAGTCCTTTTCGAAATGAAAAGCCCCGCTGATCTTCATCTATCTGATACGAAGAAACCCCCAGATCAAGTAGTATGGCATCGACTTTTTCAACACCGGCGGCATTCAATGCGGAATCAAACTCATCGAATCTGCCATTGTAAAAAACAACATTGCCGAATTTTGCCAGTCTTTTCCCGGCGAAGTTTATCGCGTCCTGATCCTGGTCCACACCAATATATACCGCGTCATCATTTATACGGTTGAGAATGAGTTCGGCATGACCGCCTCCGCCCAGAGTTCCATCGTAGTAAATGCCGCTCTTCTTATCTATCAATGCTTCACAAATCTCATTCCCCAGAACGGGTACATGATAGATTGACGACATCTGATCACCCTTCATCAAAGAACATATCTTTAAAACTCATTTTTTCCGCCAGATCGCTCAGGCTCAGATCCTGCTTCTGTAAATATTCATCATAAACCTTCGGGTTCCAGATTTCCAGTTTGGTTAATGATCCGATAATCAGAAGCTCACCATCGAGTTTTCCCATTTTCAATATTCTTTCGGACATCATTACTCTTCCCTGGCCGTCCATATTTGCGTAATATGCAACACCGACAAACAAACGGATAAAATCGCGTGTATTTTTATCAAGGGGATTAAGTGTGCGTAATTTTTTGGTAAGACGCTGCCATTCATTTAATGGGTACGCGTAGAGATTGATGCCTTCAAAGCCGCTTGTAAAGACAAGGGTATTGTCAGCTTCGGGCAAAATAATCTTGCGAATGCTGGAGGGGATGTTAACGCGATTTTTGTTGTCCAGAGAACATATATATTCTCCGGCGAAATCCATAATTGCCATAACGACATTTCCAGGGATTTTTCACCACTTTTAAGGTTTTTAAGGAATATTTCACCACAATGATAATAGTTTTTCTCACCAAATGCAAGAAGGATTTTAAATATTTACCTTTTTTAATTGCTTTTTTTTTCAATTACTTAGCGGGCTTTAGAACTCTCATTTGTAAAATTATGTAAAAAAGTACTTATTTATGAAATACGGGCCAGCCGTTTAGCATCAATGAGAAGCCATAAATTATTGATAATTTGAACATTAAAGAACCAACTCATTGCATTATATTTTTTATAAAATGAATATAAAAAGATTGTTTTTTTTTGTAATTACTATGCATATATTATGATCGATTCCAGTATATAAACCTGGCAAATCTTGCTCATGGATGATACTTACGGGTTGAAATTTTACATTGATAGAATTATTGAGAAAGGAACTGAATCATGTCACAAGGGAAATCCTTCAATGCGTTTGAAATGGCACAGGCCCAGTTTGATAAAGTTGCTGATATGCTTGATCTGGATAACGCAACCAGGGAGATATTGAGAAATCCGCTCAGAGAATATCATTTCGGTATTCCGGTCCGCATGGACGACGGCTCAGTAAAGGTATTTCGCGGTTTTAGAGTTCAGCATAATGATGCCAGAGGTCCCGCGAAAGGCGGTATTCGTTTTCACCCGCACGAAACAATCGATACAGTGCGCGCTCTTTCTACATGGATGACATGGAAAACTGCCGTAGTCGATCTGCCTCTCGGCGGTGGCAAAGGCGGCGTAATTTGCGATCCTCATAATCTAAGCGCCAGAGAGCAGGAACTGATTTGCCGCGGTTGGATTCGACAGATTTCGAAAAATGTCGGTCCATTATCGGATGTCCCGGCGCCGGATGTTATGACCAACGCGCAGCATATGTTGTGGATGCTCGATGAATACGAAACCATTCTCGGCGGCAAATATCCCGGTTTCATCACCGGTAAACCGGTTGGTATGGGCGGATCTCTTGGAAGAACCGAAGCGACAGGATTCGGAGTCATTTTTACCCTTCGCGAAGCATTAAAAGATATGGGAATTAAGCCTTCAGATACGACCGTCAGTATTCAGGGATTCGGCAATGTCGCCCAGTACGCTATTAAATTGTATCAGGAACTCGGAGGAAAGGTGATCTGTGTTTCCTGCTGGGATCAGAAAGATCAGACATCTTATACTTACCGTAAAATGAGTGGTGTAAGCCTTGATGAACTGTTGAGCATTACAGACAGATTTGGCGGGATCGACAAAGGCAAAGCGGCCGAAAAAGGGTATGAAGTCCTCGATGGAGCGGCATGGATCGAACAGGATGTGGATATACTTATACCCGCGGCCATCGAGAATCAACTCACCGGTGACACAATAAAGAAGATCAGCAAAAAGGTTAAAATTGTCGCTGAAGGCGCAAACGGCCCCACGACACCAGAAGCTGACGCGTTTCTTCAGGAACGCGGCGTTTTTGTAATACCCGATTTTCTGGCCAATGCCGGCGGCGTAACCTGTAGTTATTTTGAACAGGTTCAAAGCAATATGAATTATTTCTGGACAAAAGAAGAAGTTCTCGAAAAACTTGATCAGAAAATGACTTCGGCTTTCCGCGCGGTGAGCGATCTGGCAAAAAGCAAGAACATCTATATGCGCGACGCGGCTTATGTAATTGCGATCGGCCGTGTGGCACAGGCTTGTAAAGATCGCGGCTGGGTATAATTCTTATCCGGTTTTCATGAAAATCTGTATATTTTTCATAATCTTAAATCCGGTGGTGATTTACCGCCGGATTTTTTGTATTTTTAAAGCGTATAATTAGAAGTATCATTTTACGGGTAAATCAGAACATGCCAAAAAAAACAAAATCATTCGACAAACTGATAGACAGTCTTGAAGAAAGGGTAAAAGAACTCAACTGTACGTTTGAAGTTGAGGAGCTTTTGAACAGAAATGATTTATCCCTCGAGGCAACATTTGAGAAACTTGTGGAGGTCATTCCTTCAGGGTGGCAATACCCCGATCTTTGCAAGATAAAAATCGTTTACAATGACCTCCAGGTGACTACCGCGAATTTCAGGGAATCACCCTGGAGTCTGAGCGCTGACATCAATATGCAGGACCGGGTTGTCGGATGGATCCGGGCTTATTATATCGAAGAAAAACCCCAGTCCGACGTCGGCCCGTTCGCGTTTGAGGAAAAACGGCTTTTAGACTCGATCGCGAAAAGACTCGGCCACCATATCATGTATCAAAAACTGAAACGGGTGTTTAACAAATGGGAGACGGCCAAACAGGATATCTCCGACAGGAAGCCCGGAGAATGGGGAGTTGTTCTCGATCTTTTACGCCGCACTGACCCCGATTTATTTATACGTATATCAAGAAAGATGCTTAATCATCTTGTCTGGAAAGGAATTCGGGAGGCTGAGGATCTTTTACAGCAATTCAATCCTTATGTGCGCAACGAGCAGATGGAAAAGGTGAGTGACACAAATATGCCTCTTCAGAAAAAGGGTTTTGACAATTCTGTTTCGGTTAATCACAAGATATTTGAAGTCGCGGCTTTATACCTTGACAATCACGAAATACTCTCAAGAATTCAGAAATGGATACAGCAGGATAAAACAAGCTTTCTTGTCAGGGCTGTATCAAACAACGACACGTCATTAACAGAAATAAGCGATGCCTTACGAAGATATTATCACATCGCGCCGGAAGGAATGGAACTGGCTCCTTCGGCAAGAATCGGAGTAAGAGCATCACTGATCAGACGTTTTTTCAGCGAACAACTTGAGTTTATTACAATCGCGAAAAATTTTGTGATGATCAGAGATTTTCATGATATAATTCATCGTATGGTCTTCCCTACCGGAAGCCACGGTAAGCTTGGCGGCAAGAGCGCGGGTGTGTTTCTGGCTTATCGTATTCTCAAGAGTTTGGAAAATGAGCATGAAATTTTAAAAAACATAAAAATACCAAAAACCTGGTACATCACTTCGGACGCTTTGATTCATTTTATGCATTATAATAATCTCGAAGAAATTCTTGAGCAGAAATATAAAGATCTTGAAGAGGTCCGAAAAGAATATCCCCATGTTGTGCAGCTGTTCAAAAACTCATACTTTCCCCCCGAGATTGTTCAGGGTCTTTCTATGGCGCTTGATGATTTCGGAAACAAACCCATCGTTGTCAGGAGCTCAAGCCTTCTCGAAGACCGTCTGGGATCCGCGTTTTCCGGAAAATACAAGAGTTTATTTATTGCAAATCAGGGTAGCAAGGAAGAACGTCTCGACGCCCTGATGGATGCTATCGCGGAAGTTTACGCGTCAACCATCGGTCCCGACCCCATTGAATACCGCGCTGAAAGAGGATTGCTTGATTTCCATGAAGAAATGGGCATTATGATCCAGGAAGTGGTCGGTCAGGAAGTTGGTCCTTATTTCTTACCCTCATACGCGGGAGTCGCGTTTAGCAACAATGAATTCCGCTGGTCTCCCCGGATAAAACGTGAAGACGGTTTGATCAGATTGGTGCCGGGACTCGGAACCCGCGCGGTGGACAGACTAAGCGACGATTATCCCATGCTGATTGCACCCGGTCAGGCCGGTTTACGGGCAAACGTCAGTATTGATGAGACAATACGGTACTCTCCGCAAAAAGCAGATGTGGTAAATTTGAAATCAAACAGATTTGAATCGGTTGATCTGAAAGAGATCTTCAGGGGATACGGGAATGAATACCCCGCGATAGAAAAAGTCGTTTCGGTTCTTGAACACAATCATCTTAAAAAACCACAGGTATTCAGAACCGATTTCACAAAAGAAGATCTGATCGTGACTTTTGAAGGGCTGGTAAGTGATACTCATTTTGTCAAGGAGATCCATACCATACTCAAAGTGCTTCAGGGAACTCTGGCAACTCCTGTCGATATTGAATTCGCTTCCGACGGAAAGGATTTCTACCTGCTGCAATGCCGTCCGCAAAGTTATTCGAGCTACAATGCTCCCTCTGCAATACCAAAGAATATTTCTCACGAGCGGATTCTTTTTTCGGCTAACCGTTATATTTCGAACGGAACCGTCCCTGATATTAAATATATCGTGTATGTGATTCCCGAACGATATAATGAGCTTAAAGATCTTGAAGAATTGAACGCCGTTGGCAGAGCAGTGAGTCAGCTCAACAAAGTCTTACCGCGACGACAGTTTATTTTGATGGGACCGGGACGCTGGGGAAGCCGCGGAGATATAAAATTAGGTGTTAATGTTACTTATTCTGATATAAACAACACTGCCGTTTTAATCGAAATAGCCCGAAAACAGGGAAATTATGTGCCCGATCTTTCATTCGGAACCCACTTTTTTCAGGATTTGGTGGAAGCATCAATTCGTTATCTGCCGCTTTATCCTGATGACAAAAAGATCATTTTTAATGACGAATTTTTATCAACGTCACCCAATGCCCTTTACGAAATCCTGCCGGCATATTCATTCCTCGGTGAGACAATCCGGGTTATCGATGTGCCTCAGGTGGCAAACGGAATGGTACTCCGAATTCTTATGAACGCAGATTTGGACAAGGCAATCGGTATGCTGTCACCACAGATCACAACCCCGTTATCTCAGGAGGATATCACTGAATATGTCCAATCCGGCATTGATGATCACTGGCGCTGGCGCATGCATATGGCGGAAAAGATCGCGGGACAACTGGATTCCAAACGGTTTGGCGTAAGCGGACTGTATCTTCTCGGCAGCGCCGGAAATACTACGGCCCAGGCCGGCAGCGACATAGATCTGCTTGTTCATTTCAAAGGAAACAAGACCCAGAAAAGAGATTTTCTTATCTGGCTCGAAGGCTGGAGTCTTTGTCTCGACGAACTCAACTTTTTGAGAACAGGATTCAAAGCCGGTGGATTACTCGATATTCACTTTGTAAATGACAATGAACTGAGAAACACAAAAATTCTTAAAGAGAAATTTAATATCGATGTTGACGGTATGAAGGAGCTGATTCTCTCAACAAATCAAAATGAGTAAACGTATTAACCAATTTTTCAAAGGACTTATTAGATTATCGAGAGTAAATAAAAAGATCTATCAGCATTCATCCTGATAGATCTCCCTTTTTTCCCGGATACTAAATCTTGTAGGATTCAGTATCAAATTTTGCATTCCCTGGTACTCATTACCTTGTGACAGGAAACAAACATGGCCGGATTTGGATTCAAAATCTTTGGCAGCATGAAAATTGTTTCGAAATTCAGGTGGGTCGCGGCCGGTTTTTCTCTCCCTGTAATTATTTTATTATATCTTCTCGTTTCGGAAAAAAATATCGCGATTGATTTTGCGATGCAAGAACTCAAAGGTATTCAATACTTAAATTCACTCTCCCGGTTCTCCCAAAATATAACAAGTTATCAGAGTGTATTAAAAATTAAACCTGAAGACACTCGGGAAAAACTCACTTCTATCGCGTCCAGGATCAGCAATGATTTTACGACGCTGAGGCTCCTGGAATCAGAGCCATCAAATTCCCTTTACCTGGGCGCTCACATTGACAGCCTTTCAAACTCATGGGACACCTTATACGGCGGCCTTCCGGATAACGATCCAAAAAGCAGGTCCATCAGATACAAGACCATACTCAGGTATTGGAAAAACGCCATTTCAACAACAGGAAATAAATCGAATCTTATCCTTGATCCCGATCTTGACAGTTATTATCTGATTCATGTCGTCGTAAAACTGATTCCGGAACAAATCGACCGGATTCAGAATGTTTTATTCTTCCGGATCAGTAAAGACACATACACACATGATCCTTCATCAGGACGGTCCGAAATGCTTGTTTTTAGCGGATTGATCAATGCCAATATTAATGAGATACATGAGGCGCTGGAAATATCATATTTGCATAATCCGGACGGCGACGTTGAGAATTCTATGAAATCCGTATTTGAAGCCGACTTTCAGGCTGTTAATTCTCTGCTTGCGGATATCAGACAATCTGTTAAATCAAATTCATCTTTTGAAATCACCGATTCTGAAAAATCATCTCTCTTTGCTATAGAATCCGCTTTTTCTTTATGGGAAGCAGGATTGTCACGATTGGAGATGCTTCTTCATAAAAGAATCGACACGCTTAACAGACGAAAAAACATCGCCCTCGGCGGAATCGCCTCCATTCTGCTTTTGACCGGAATGCTTTTCTTTTTCGTATCTAAAAATATTGTACAATCCGTTGAATCGCTTGATCAGGCCGCGATAAAGATTATTAAAGGGGATTTAGATGTTTCCGTTAAGATACCAATGGGTGATGAGCTGGGCAATTTCGGTGAAAATTTCAACCATATGGTTCGTGTTCTTTCGGGTTTTTTGTCCGAAACTCATGAGGATCTGTCACGCACAAAAAAAATGCTTGCCTCAGTCATAGAAGATCACCGGGAAACAGAATCCGCCCTGGTAAAATCAGAACTATTATTTGATAATTTGTGGGACATCTCCGAGGACGGAATGCGCCTGACGGATAAACATGGCAAAATACTCGCGGTTAACGATGCCATGTGCCGGATCGCGGGTCTTGAAAAAAAACATCTTGAAAACAATTTTTTTACCGTAATGTATCATGAAGATGAGAGAGCGAATGATCTTGCTGATTACAGGGACGCGATTGATGAGAATTCGTTAAGCGCTCATTTTGAAGTTTTACGGACACTGTGGGACGGGAGAAAAATCTGGTTTGAATTTTCCAATTCTTTGTTGCAGCTTCCGGATTCAACCGTACTTGTGTTGAGTATCATAAAAGATATCACAGAACGGAAGAAATCCGAATTCGAACTGACCGAAAGTGAAAAGAAATTCCGCATGATCTTTAACAATGCCAACGATGCTGTTTTTGTCAGTCAGCTGACACCGGATGACAAATTCGGTGAATTCATCGAAGTGAATGATATTGCCTGCCGGCGACTGGGCTATTCAAAAGATGAATTAATCAATCTTCCTCATCAAAGTATTTTTCCGCCGGCGCAAATAAATGAATTTGACCGGATTGTGAGCAGGTTAAAGAAAGAACGGCATGTGATTTTTGAATCCCTCCATCTGACAAAGGACCGCCGCCAAATCTCCGTCGAGATTTCATCTCATTTATTCGAATTCAATGCTACTCCTACTGTTCTTTCGATCGCCCGGGATATCACCGAACGCAAGCGCGCGGAGGAGAATCTCAAAAAAAGCGGCCAACAATTAAGAAATCTCGCGTCTCATTTGCAGACAATCCGCGAAGAGGAGCGTATTATGATCGCCAGGGAAATTCATGATGAACTCGGACAGGTACTCACCGTTCTGAAAATTCAGCTATCGCTTCTTCTGAATAAATTAGATGGTGATAAATTTGATCTTAAAGATAAATTTGATTCGATCTCAAATTTGATTGATCAGGCCGTGGAATCAGTTCAACGAATTTCCACAAAACTGAGACCGGGTATTTTAGATGAACTGGGTTTGATTCCGGCGATTGAATGGCAGGCTCAGGAATTTCAGGAAAAAACAGGGATTATCTGTAAATGTTCTCTCCCACAGGAAAATATTCTGATCGACGAGACCAAATCCACTGCCATTTTCAGGATTTTTCAGGAAGCGCTTACAAACGTCGCGCGTCACGCGAATGCTAAAAAAGTGTCCGTAATTTTTAAACTGGAGAACGGACATCTTCAACTGGATATTACCGACAATGGAGATGGAATCTCCCAAAGTCAGATCAACGACGCGCGCTCCCTGGGCCTGCTTGGCATGAAAGAGCGGGCGGTTCTACTCGGGGGTACCGTTCAGATTAACGGCGTTTCAGGGAAAGGAACGAATGTAAAAGTCATCATGCCGTTTATGGATGATTTAGAAACTTCATAGTTTTGTTTAACAAAACGCTAAGGATAGAAAAAATGATCGATATTCTCATTGCCGATGATCACGCGATCGTGCGTGAAGGATTAAAGCAAATAGTGACCGAAGAAAAAAATATGCGGGTCGCCGGTGAAGCAGCCGATTCTTCAGAGTTGTTCGATTTGCTCCGTCAACGGGAATGGAGCGTGATTATTCTTGATATAAACATGCCCGGCGAAAACGGACTCGAATCACTGAAGAAAATCAAACTCGAATTTCCCGATCTCCCGGTGTTAATTGTCAGTATTTATGGCGAAGATCAGTACGGATTGAGAGCGATCAAAGCAGGAGCCGCGGGATATCTGAAAAAAGTGAGCGCTCCCGAAGAATTCGTTAACGCCATCAATAAAATTGTAAGCGGCGGGAAATATATCAGCCCGGTTCTGGCCGAAAAGCTAGCGTACAACTTTGAAGCCAGCCATACCTCCAGACCGCATGAATCACTCTCTGACCGCGAATATCAGATCATGTGTCAAATAGCCGGAGGCAAATCAGCCGAAGACATTGCCAACGAACTATGCATTAGTATCCATACCGTTTACTCCTACCGTAACCGTATTTTTGAAAAAATGAACATGAAATCAAATGTGGAACTAACCCAGTATGTACTCCAGAACAAACTGATCGAAATGTAGTCACAAATCACCTTCAAATGCTGCTCTCATCATCAGGAATGGGATTAAGAGAAATTTTGCGCACTGCCCGTTTATTCCCTGCTTAATAAGGAACCCATCAAATATTTCTGAACGATACATCCCTCATAGAATATTTTACTTTTCCAAACAAAACGGGCATCTTGAACAAAACTCTCGTCCAATCGCATCTTTCTCTTTTATCTTTTATCTTTTATCTTTTTTCTTTTTTCTTAACCTTCTTACTTCCTACTTCTTACTTCCTACTTCTTACTTCTTTTCTTCTCCCTACTTTTTGAATGGCCAAAAAGTAGCAAAAAGCCCTGGCGAATTTTAACTCGTGTATCATTTATCTATTTTTAAATTTATTGCACTCGAACAGAAAATTCGCCCCGAAGAATTCCGCAACACAATAGTTGAATCTGAAACTCTTTTCTCTTTTTTCTTTTATCTTTTATCTTTTTTCTTACTTCTTACTTCCTACTCATCAATCCAGTTCTTAAAATCCGCCGTTCTCTCGATACTGACCAGCGCTTCGACATTTTTAGGCTCCGGCGGCGTAAGATCAAGTTTTATGCGTGAACGCGAGTAGGAATGCATTTTCTTAATCGCTTTTATGTTGATGATCATCCGGCGGTTTATCCGGAAGAATTTCGCGGGATCTATCATCTCCTGAAGTTTCTCCAAAGTGTAATCAAGAGCCAGACTTTCATTTTTAAATGTGGCCAGAAAAACACTCTTTTCCATCGCGTAAAAATAAGCGATATCTTCCACTTCAACCTTGTGAAGAAATTGTCCGTATTTTACCATAAACCGTTTTTTATAGTTTACATCCTTCGCGCTGAGCATCTTTAACAACTGTTCAAAATCAGGGTTATTTGGTTTTTTTAGATGCTCGAATTTTTCAAAACTTTCCCGTAAATCATTCACTCTGATCGGTTTTAGCAGATAGTCAACACTGTTTAATTTAAAAGCGCGGATGGCGTATTCTTCGTAAGCGGTTGTGAAAATAACCGGGATACTTTCCTTAATTTCCTGAAAGATTGAAAATCCGATCCCATCCGACAGCTGAATGTCCAGGAAAATCAGATCCGGCGTGTTGGATTTTAGCCATTCCACCGATTCCGCGACAGACTCCAGTTTTATCATGATCCGCGATTCCGGCCGCACTTCTCTGATCAGCTCTTCAAGCCGTTCGGCAGCCAATACTTCATCCTCTATGATTGCAATTTTCATACTAATCCGAATTTAATAATGGTAATCTTACAATGTATTCATTCCCGGCCGATTGCACTTCCGGCAATATTTCTGAGATTAACTGATAGCGGTTTCTAAGATTTTCCAGACCAATTCCACGGCTGTATTTTAATCTGACTTTATGCTGGATATTATTTCTGACCACAATAGAATTCGAATTTTTTTTACCTGAGATTTTTATATTTAGAGGCTTCTTCCTTGTGGCGGTATTATGTTTAAAGGCGTTCTCAAGTAAAATTTGCAATGCCAGGGGCGGTATCAGCTGATCGAAACAAGATTCATCAATTGAGATATCAAACACAAACGCATCTTCGAATCGCAGTTTTTGAAGAAACATATAGGCGCGGGCAAACTCTATTTCTTCCGCGAGACTAATCACCGGTTTATCTATCACATCCAGAGTATAGCGGTAAACATGGGAGAAAGCGTCGATAAATTCCTGTGATTTCTTTTTATCCCGGCGGATTAAAGACGAGAGAACATTCAGGCTGTTAAACAGAAAATGCGGATCGAGTTGTTTTTTCAGCATCTCAAAACGCATATTTACATTTTCCCGTTCAAGAATTTCCGCTTTTAACTGCGATTCCTGGTTTTTTCTGTAATACAACACGGCTTCGATTGCCGCAACGATCAGGAGATTTATCACCGCCGCGATAAGCGAATTTGTCAAGATCACTTCATAGAGCGGTTGTTTATAACCAAACAGCAAGTACGAGATCATGGTCAGGAATAAACCGCCGGCCACTCCGACAAAAAATGACACAAACAGCTCAATGGAAACGCGCCTGGATATGGTCCCGTTTAGTGACAAACGCCGCTCCAGAGCATAGATTATTTTCAGATCAATAAATACAATCAGGGCCATCATCAGCGAGCTGAGAAAGGTGCCGGATAAGAGCATTACGATAAAGTGAACGGCGCTTACGATGGGTACGTATCCGATGTAATGTTTATAAATAATGAGCAGTAACTGTAGTATGGCCGATACCGAAATGATCAGTGTCGCGAATACGGATATTTTTTTCATATCAACTTCAGCAATTCCGGATTTATACATTTCTGGTTTAATCCTGCTTTTAATTTAATATATATTTTTCACTAGTAGTTATAAAAAAGTGACTAAAATGATCAATGCCCCTCCGGGCGGTTTATCAATACAACAGGCCGCTCTTTGCGAGCGGCCCGAATTTGATGATCCGTTTCAGTCTAAAATATACCGTATTTGATGGTCATCCCTACTCCCGGCTTCTTGAATAAGCCGTCTGAGGTTCCGATGAGTTCCACCGGTGATGTGTTACGAATGCTGCCGGTAACTCCCAGCCAGAAGTTATCAAACACCCGGTGCTGAATTTCAATGGAAAGCTCCTGCACACCGAAAGTTGTTTTATCGATCACTTCTTCTGACCAGACCTTGTCCTTACGGTACTCTTTATCATACTGATAATAAGCTGTACCCTGCCCTGACATGATCATCACCGAAAATTTCAGATCATCGGTGACTGAAAAAATCCGCTCCACAAACAATCCGCCGTAGGAAGCATACAAATGATACTGCCCGTCATCCACCAGTTCATCCAGCTTTTTATCATGCGCCAGCGCCGAGCCCGTTAATCCGATTGTCCACTTACCGTTAAAAACCACACCGAATCTGGCGTCCAGAAATCCTGAATTATCTGACATGACGGAGGCGGATCTCCCCGATATTCCCGCATAGGCGCCTATCTGATTCTGGTCCAGTGTCCAGATATAGTTGTTTTTTGATTCCTGACCAAATACCGCTGTCGCAAAACATAGTAAACTGCTGATGATAAAAATTCTTGTCTTCATGGTAATACTCCTTTTAAAAAATTTTGATTAAATAATTAATTTGGATTGGATTGATTTTATGATATTCCTTATTGTCATTTGATACTCTCATCCCCTTTCTGACTATCACTGTTTTTATTTACGGTGGAAATATATAACCGTCCATACAGGCATCGCTAAATTAAGATGATGAGCCTGCTTTTTAGGGGGATGAACCGGGGCGATCTAAAGATGAACATGACATTACGCCATTTCAAAGCTTTTCGGAAGAACGGCCAAATACTCCTGTTTTGCCGCGCGGGAATCAAATTTTTCTGCCGTGGTGCAATTTCACCGCGGAGTACGTCGTTAGAAAACTTTGTAAAGAAAAATAAAGGAGGGTCTCATGAGTTCAGAAAAGAAACCGGTCATCACACCAGCAGATGACGGCCCCTATTTGGTAAAAGATCTCAAGATTTTCGCCAATCAAAAGGGACCGATCGAAACCAGGAACACAATGGCGCTCTGTCGATGCGGCGGCTCGGCCAATAAACCATTTTGCGATGGGACACACAAAAAAATCGGATTCTCTTCCGCGAAACTGGAAGGACGGGTTGAAAACAAACGGGACAACTACCGGGGTAAGAAAATCACGATCCACGATAACCGGGGCATTTGCGCGCATGCCGGACGCTGCACGGACGGGCTCTCTTCCGTGTTCCGTTTGAAAGAAGAGCCGTGGATCCATCCGGATGCCGCCGACCCGGAAAAAATTATCGCTACAATTGAGAAGTGCCCTTCAGGCGCGTTAAGCTATTCGGTCAGCGATATGGAACACAGCGACCGACAAGGTGAACCCGCTATCTTTGTGGCGCCCAATGGTCCATATGTGGTTTCCGGCGCTCCGGATCTCGAAAACACACCCCGTGGAGAAGGCGCGTCAAAGGAACACTTTACTATGTGCCGCTGCGGTGGTTCAAAAAACAAACCCTTCTGTGACGGTACACACTGGCATATTAATTTTAAGGATGATGAAAATTAAAGACTATTTGTAATTTCACCGTTTTGCGTTTAAAATTAAATCCAATATGATGGAAAAATTTGATTTTCTAATCGGAAATTGGAATTTAAAATATGATATTCCAAAAAGTTCGTATGGAGACGCTTCCAAAGGGACGGGAAACGGATCTTTTAAACGGGCTTTGAGTAATAAATATGTCTATTTTGATTACTCCGCGTCCATTGAAAACAATATATTCAAAGCGCGCGCCATATTCGCGTTTGATAAAAAATTAAACCTTTATCGTTTATGGTGGTTTGAAAACTCGGGAAATTTCTCGAACGCGTCGGGTAAGTTTATAAATGACGATACGTTGTATCTCATTTGGCATGACAGTTTACTGATACAAACTTTTAATAAAATCAATCCCGATAAAATCGTATTAAGAATGGAGAATCCGGATTCCGGCGGGAAAAATGAATTGATAATGGAAGTAACATTTACCAGAAAACAGAATTAATTTGTGTACGCGTTATTTAACTGAATAGCCGTTGTTTTAATAATGGTATTTACAGACTGATATCGCGTTTTCCGCTTAAACGTAAATTATGGATACAACCGACAGGGATAGTGATGATGGAATTTTTTAGTAAATTCCGCGAAACCGGATTGCCGCGCCATTCCGCCTACCGATCCGCGGCCGGGATTCTTCTCGCGACGGCCTTCATTTTGCTTTTGCCCCTTTTGGCCATGCAGATAACCGACGAAGTAAATTGGGACCCGGCTGATTTCATTGTCGCTGGTGTCCTCCTGGCGGGTACCGGTCTCACCTTTGTGCTGATCGCGGGCAAGACAGACAACTTCATGTACCGGGCAGCCATAGGGATAACACTTGTGACGGCGCTGCTGATTGTCTGGGTAAACCTCGCCGTCGGCATCATCGGCTCTGAGAACAATCCCGCGAACCTGATGTATTTTGGGGTACTCGCTGTCGGAATCATTGGCGCCATTGTCGCGCGGTTTCAGCCCCGGGGAATGTGGCGCGCCTTATTAGCGACAGCCTTTGTTCAGATGATTGTTTCTGTGATCGCGATGATTGCCGGACCGGGTGAGCCCTATACCGGCCCTTATGAGATCATGATCTTGAATGGATTTTTTATCGCGCTCTGGGTAGGAGCGGCCCTTCTGTTCAGGAAGGCATCCCGGCCAAAGGCGGTGGCATAAAAGGCGCGCGTGACGGATGAAGGACGGATCGCTTTGTATATCTGATTATTCAATTACATGGAAAGAGAGACTGGAAATGAAAAACGATTTGAGAGCCAATAAAGAAAACGCGATCGCGTTTTACCGAACGGCTTATCTGGGAAATCCATCCAAAGCTATTAAAGATTATGTCGGCGCTGAATATATCCAGCACAATCCATTAGTCGCCAATGGTAAGCAGGCCTTCATCGATTATTTCAGCGAAATGGCCAGGGACTATCCCAATAAAAGCATTGATTTTGTACGCGCCGTTGCTGAAGATGATTTGGTAGCGCTGCATACTCACCAAATATGGCCGGGTGATAAACAATACGTCACCATGGATTTTTTCCGTTTTGACAGTAGCGGGAAAATCGTTGAGCATTGGGATTCAATACAGGAAATTCCGGGTGAAACCAAAAATGGAAATCCCATGTACTGAGAAAACACATAGCAAGCGCATACCGTCTGACACGGAGCGTTGGAATTAAACAATAAAATAAGGAGATTGCGTTGACAAAACCACTGACCATAACCGCCCGTTTCGAGGCAAAGAAAGACAAGATTGATTTGGTGAAATCTGAGTTATTAAAACTAATCGCGCCAACACGCGAGGAGCAAGGCTGTTTACAATATGATTTGCATCAGGACAATGAAAATCCGGCGATTTTTTTGTTTTTCGAACAATGGGAAAATCGGGAATTATGGCAAATTCATATGAACAATGAACATCTCAAAGCATTCTCGGATGCCACAGATGGCGCTGTGGAGAGTTTCGTTTTAAATGAAATGTCACGGATAGGCTAATCCTGACCTTGGATTTCATGAGATGCTTCGTTATGCACACGAAGGTTAGCCCGGTCGTAAGCTACCCGTAAGAGCAAACATGATTTAGACGATGCTTAGTTCCACGAATCGCGTTTTAACTTTATATAAACTAAACAGATGGGGGATAATAAATGAAAGCTGTTGCGTACAAAACGCCGGGTCCAATTGACCGCAAGGATGCCTTGCAGGACATCACCCTTGAAACACCAAAAGCCGAGGGCCGGGATCTGTTAGTCAAAATCAACGCCGTATCGGTAAACCCGGTAGACACAAAATTACGTCTCGGTGCCGCGCCCGAAGGCGGCGAATGGCGAATCCTTGGATTTGATGCCGCCGGAGTCGTTGAGGCCGTAGGGTCTGATGTGCAGAACTTTAAACCTGGCGATCGTGTTTTTTATGCCGGTTCCCTCACGCATCCTGGTACCAACAGCGAATATCACCTTGTCGATGAACGCATCGTTGGCCGCAAACCCGCGAGCCTGAACGATGCGAAGGCCGCAGCACTTCCACTCACGGCGATCACCGCCTGGGAAATGCTGTTTGACCGGCTCAATGTCAAACACCCGACTCCGCAGGGAGGTAATATCATTCTGGTCATTGGCGGCGCGGGCGGTGTTGGTTCCATCACCATCCAGCTTCTGCGGGCACTGACCGGCCTGACGGTAATCGCCACCGCCTCGCGTCCTGAAACACAGGATTGGGCGCGTGAATGCGGGGCCCATCACGTGATCGACCACCGCCAGCCTTTGGTCTCTCAGGTTGAGGCTCTTGGGCTCGGCGCTCCCGGCTTTGTGTTCTCAACCACTCAGACCGAACAGCATTTTGCTGATATCGCCGATCTGATTGCGCCTCAAGGCCGTTTTGGCCTCATCGATGACCCGGTCGAGCTCAATGCCATGCCGTTAAAACTCAAAGCCGTATCGCTTCATTGGGAAATGATGTTCACCCGCCCGCTCTTTGAGACACCGGATATGGCGGAACAGGGCAAACTGTTGAACGAAGTAGCCGCGCTGGTCGATGCTGGCCGCATTCGCTCCACTGCCACTGAAGTCGCGGGCAGAATTAATGCCGCAACTCTGCGTCGTGTGCATGCGCAGATTGAAAGTGGTTCCGCTCGTGGCAAGATTGTGCTGGAAGGATTTTAAAAATCATTGATGTCCGGCATGATATACTAAGGGCAAAATTTCTAGAAATTGGTTTTGGCCGGCAAATGGTTAGCAGGAGCTGGCTACTTGTCAGGATTCTTATCGAAAAGTCACATTTGTTTAATGATTTACAGACTTCGCTGAACCCCGCGCCAGTTCATCCAAAATCAACATCGTTTTTTTCAAATATTATTCGCCGCATGAATTTAATACTAAATTTCTTGTTCTGAACCAGAAACACTATTAAACTTAAATTAAAAAGCGAAATGAATTGGACATTAATCCCTGCAGTGAAATTGTAAGAAAATGGTGTTCAGTTCCGCGAGGCCGCCTGATAAACCTGAAAGGGGGCTGCAAAATTTAATACTTTAATTCTAAATTTTTTCAAGATTTTCAGTTCTATAAAATGCTTCATTAATAATATGGCAGCGCATCGGGGAATATGAATATTCTTATCTCCGCCTTTCAGATCTGTTCTGTAAAATTGAGTATGTTTTCAGTAAATCGGACGTGCGGATCGGCTGATGCGCTTCTGCCGATTATAACATACGCATCGGACGACCGAAACTTACACATGAGCCGAACCTAATATTCGGAAGAGAAAATTTGATGATGCGCATGGGACAAAACCCCACTCCCGGAGCTCCTTTTCAGGCTTCGGGAGTTTTTGTTTTGAAGGGTTAATGAGCAGTAAAAAAAAGACCGGGCGTCAACCCGGAATACGGATAGCGGGAGATAAAAGCATTTACCATTAGTCGTTCCGCCTGTATGTAATTAGGTACTTGAAACTTGTAATATTTATGTTTATAATGATAACGATTTTAGTTTCATCTTTTATTTTTTCTTCAATCATTGAAAATAAGAACAATTGATTATGATTCAGATAGATGGCAGCTTATTTTTCGGGGAATTATAATGTTACTTAATAAAATTAAAAGGAACATTGTCCTCTTGGTCCCGGAATTAATTATAATTTTAGTTGTCTTTTAAAGAATGAGTTTCAGAAAAAATACAGTTTCTGGCAGTTTAGAAAATTGATAATTAAAGTACTTTATTGTACAAAAGCAATACTATAAAATTCACAATTAAAGGTGGTTAACTCTATGAGAATGAAGCGATTTTATGTGGAAAAACTCTTTGGTGTTTTTGACCATGAGATAGATTTTAACCTAAAAGACAGAACGACTCTAATTCATGGTCCTAATGGATTTGGTAAAACCACAATTTTAAAACTTATTAATTCCATTCTTACAGGAAACCTATACTATGTTAAAAAAACAAAATTTCGGAGTTTGGAACTAGAATTTGACGATAAATCGGTGATTAAAATTGATAAAAATGCTGAAAATGACACAAAAACAGCTACTGTAATGAAATACAAAAAAGATACACTCAATATAGGTACTGATCTAAGCCCCAGAGAAATCATTAATCAAAATTTAATAATGGAAAATTTATTGCCTATGTTCAGCTCGGGAAGTGATAATTGGAGGCATCAAACAACACGTGAACCACAATTAAACGATGAATATTATGAAAAATTACGATCTGTGGCAGGTTCACTTATGAATAAAGAAGTAAAAAAATCAGAAATCTGGTATCAAAAATTTTACAAGCAGTTTGATGTGCAATATGTTGAAGCACAACGTTTATTAAGGTCTAACTCAAATCCAAAGCATAGTAATTATTCAAGAAAGCCAATGGTAGAATCTGTAGCACAGTATTCAGACGATATTGTTAACATAATTAAAACGACACTCACACAATATGCTTCATTATCACAGTCTTTAGATAACACATTTCCTGGTAGATTGTTAAAAAACATCAACAAAGAGAAACCTGCCGATTCCTTACCGGATGATGACTTAAGGACAAAATTCTTAGAATTAGAAAAACGTAGAAAAAATTATATTGAAGTAGGGATCCTAGATGGAACAAAAGATGCCCCCTTTAAATTGCCAGAAGATCTTCTCGGTATGACGAAAAACGTTTTAGCCATATACATATCAGATACAGAACAAAAATTAAACGTACTAAAAGAACTTGCACAAAAAATTACTCTTTTTAAAACTACTATTAATAAATTATTTCAGTACAAGAGAATTGCAATTAGCAGAGAAAGTGGGATTAAGATCCTTTCAAATTCAGGAGAAGAAATCCCACCTACATCACTTTCATCAGGAGAAAAGCATGAATTTGTATTGCTTTTTGAGTTTTTGTTTTCTGCAAAAAAAAATTCAATTGTATTAATTGACGAGCCAGAATTATCGCTTCACGTAGCCTGGCAAGATGAATTTTTAAATGACTTAATAGAAATCACAGAATTGAATAATTTTGATGTAATTATTGCAACACATTCACCTCAGATAATAAGCGACAGATGGGATTTGACGGTTGAACTTAAGGAGAAGAAGTGATGAGAAATTCTATTAGACCCAATCATGTTGCGAATGAGATCAGAATGAAAAGAAACATTATAGATAAATCTTTTCTGTTAGTTGAGGGTGATGATGATTGCAGATTTTTTAGAAATTTTATCGATAAAAATAAATGTCAACTTAAACAAGTTGAAGGGAAGCCTAATGTTATTACTACTGTCCAAAAATTAAATGAATCTAATACCGAAGGTGTTCTGGCTATTGTCGATGCTGATTTTGATAATTTAAATAACACTAATTACCCAGGAAATATCATATTAACAGATACACATGATATAGAAACGATGATCTCAAAAACTAAGGCGTTTAATAAAATTATTTATGAGTATGCTGATGAACAAAGCATAGAAAGCTTCGAGAAGAGAATTTCAAACAAACTAAAGGACATCATTTTAAATAGTGCTTCAATTATTGGATTTCTTCGTTGGATTTCTCAAAGAGAAAAACTAATGTTACAATTTAGAGATATTGAATTTGAATATTTTATTAATGAAAGAACTTTAGAAGTTGAAATTGACAGTTTGATCTTGCATGTACTTGCCAATTCAAATAAATCAACAATTGACAAATATGACCTTCATGATTTATATACAGATTTAGATAAAAACCAAATAGATAAATGGCAAATTGCTTCAGGACATGATTTTGTTAAAATTGTAAATTTAGGATTAAAAAGAGTTTTTGGTTATCGACGTAATCTATTATTAAGTCCGCAAGATATCGAAAGAATATTAAGGGTTAGTTATACTTATGATGAATTAAAAAAAACATATCTTTATGGGAAAATTAGAGATTGGGAAATAAGAAACAATAGCTATAAAGTTTTTGTTTAATTCTGTCCCGTGGCTAACAATGGAAATCAAGATGAAGGCCAGCGCGTTTTGTTTTAGCTATTTTTATTAATCCAATGCCATGATTTTTCTTGACGGAAGTCACTAGCGCTTGGTTTGCATCAGCTTATCAGCAATCGTTACGTGCTATATAAAATCTCAATATTTATCATGTGATTAAAAATATCTTTAAATTATCGTATTGTTAATTTACAGAAGAAATAATGGAAGGAAACGAAGTTGCCAAAGAAATACGATTATTCGGGCTGGTCGAAAGAAGATTTGATAAAAAGAGTCCACGAACTGGAAAAGCGAAAGAAATACGGTTTGGTGTGGGATGAAGAACGGGAACCCGAAAAAGTGGTTTTGCAGTGTAAAAAAGAACTGCCCGTTTTAAAAGAAGTGAAAGAAAAGGAAATAAAAAACGACCCCGATAAACCTACCCATATTTTAATTGAAGGCGATAATTACCACGCTCTTTCTGTTTTGAATTATACCCATGAAAATTCTGTTGATGTCATTTACATTGATCCACCATATAATACTGGGGCAAAAGATTGGAAATATAATAATAACTATGTTGATGAGAACGATTCATATCGTCATAGTAAATGGATTTCAATGATGCACAATAGGCTAAAAATTGCAAAAAATATATTAAAAAAAGATGGTGTCTTAATAGTCACAATTGATGATCATGAATTGTTAAGTATATTAGGAATCCTTGAAAATCTAAATGCTAAAACTTTGGGAAGAGTATCGATTTGTATAAAACCAGAAGGTCGTAGACAAAGAAAATATTTTATGGAAGCGCATGAATATGCAATATTCGTGACATGGGGTAATCCAGTAATTAGAGATTTAAATGTTGACTTTGGCCTTGATTTCCCTGAAGAAGATGACATTTCAAAATTCAGATGGGAAGGTTTAATGCGTAGGGACGCGGCTCGTGAAGATCGAAGTTCAAATTATTGGTATCCCTTTTATGTTTCAGATGAAGGTGAAATAAGTGTAGAGCCAAAAAATGGTTATTCAGAATTATGGCCAATCAATACAAAAGGTATTGAACGTGTCTGGCTTTGGGATAAAGATAGAGCAGAATCTAACATAACAGAATTGAATGCAGTTGTTAGAAAAGATAGAATTACTATTTATTATAAAAGAAGAGAATTAGGAAGGATTAAACCTACAACTTTTTGGCATGGTAGTTTATATAATGCAAATGCATATGGAACACGTCTACTTAATAAAGTATTACCAGGCAATAATTTTGATTATCCTAAAAGTATCTATTCAGTATTAGATTGTATTGATTTGTTTTTACCACCAAATGGTATAGTTGTAGATTTTTTTGCTGGTTCAGGCACAACTGGTCATTCAACAATGATTCTAAATCAAGATGATAGTGGTAAAAGAACTTTTATATTATGCACCAATAATGAAAATCAAATCGCAGAAAAAGTTACCTATCCAAGAATAAAAAATTGTATCTTTGGTTTTAAAGACGGTAAGAAAAAATTACATTTTGGCGGTAATCTGAAATATTACAAGACTGATTTCGTTCCTGCAAAATCTACTGATATAAACAAAGAGAAACTTACAAATAAATCGGTTGAAATGCTCTGTCTGCGGGAAAATACATTTGACTTTGTGCTGGAAGACGGTTCGATTAAAATTTTTCAGAACACAGAAAAACACACTGCTATTTTGTTCGACCAGTTGGCAATTCCAAAACTAAAAGAAATCATTAAGGATTATGATAAACCTGTTCAGGTATATATTTTCTCTCTGGGCGATGATAATTTTGCCGATGAATTTGCGGATATGAAGGATAAGGTGACTGTTAAATCCATTCCCGCCGCCATATTAAGAGTTTACAGAAGGATATTTAAATGAGACAATTAGACTATCAGGAAAACGCCGTTCGCAAATTAGTTGAAAAAACCAATGATTTATTAAATATATCTGCCAACCGCACCATTGTTTTTAAAGCCCCCACGGGTTCAGGCAAAACCGTAATGATGGCGGAATATCTGAAAAATCTGGTCCATTACCGCACTGATGGCCAAACCTTTTCTTTTATCTGGGCGGCGCCGAGAAACCTGCACACACAAAGCAAGGAAAAACTGGAAAACCTGTATTATGATTCCAAAGCCCTGAAATGTTCCTTTTTTGAAGATTTAACCGACCGTAAAATCGGCGAAAATGAAATCCTGTTTTTGAACTGGGAAAAGATCAATCAGGCGGATAATATTTACATTCGGGAAAACGAACAAGAATTTAATCTTGAAAATGTCATCGTGCGCACCAAAGACGAAGGCAGAAGTCTTTTACTGATTATTGACGAAAGCCATCACACCGCAGGCGCAGACAATACCCGCAGTTTAATCAATTTAATCAACGCCAAAATTACGATTGAAGTATCGGCAACTCCAAAAATTGCTGGTGATGAGACGGTAACGGTTTATCGGGAACATGTCATCGCCGAAGAAATGATCAAGAAACAGATTGCTATCAATCCCGATGCGGAAAACATCATCAAAGGCACAACAATCGAAGGTTTCCAAATCGAAACATCTGATAAGGACACCACCAACGAATTATTGGTTAAAATGGCTTTGGCAAAAAGAGAGCAACTCAAGAAGTTTTACGAACAGGAAAATTCCGATGTTAATCCCCTGCTGTTGATCCAACTTCCCGACAGACGAGCCGATGTGGATTTGAAGGATGAAATCGTTTCAATTCTGGAAGACAATCATAAGATAACAGTGAATAACGGCAAACTTGCCATTTACCTTTCTGAAGACAAGGAAAATCTTGACACTATCACAAAAAATAACAGCCCTGTTGATGTGATGATTTTTAAACAAGCTATTGCTTTGGGCTGGGATTGTCCGAGATCATCGATTCTTGCTTTGTTTCGGGATTGGCGCAGTATTATTTTTTCAATTCAGACGATCGGCAGAATAATGCGCATGTCGGAACTAAAGCATTATGACACAGAAGATTTAAACATTGGTTATATTTACACCAATTTGGGTGACATTTCTATACATCAGGATATTGCCGATGGCTATGCTACAATTTATCATACAAAACGGAAAGAGATTTATAAGAATATCGGGCTAATATCCTGCCATTCCAAACGCCAGAGAGAGAGAACCCGTTTATCTCCGTTATTTTTAGAACATTTCAAGCAAGCGGCGGATGAGCTGAATTTAAAGAATTCGATTTCCAAAGATGTGTCTGCAATAAGGCAACAATTAATTTCAGACGGTATCGTTGAAAATATTGATCAGGAATTTGAGCATCTTGAAGCCACAGAACCTGAATTATTTGAAACGCACTTTGGCTCGGTCGTTCAGAAAGTATTGAATGCAGAAGAAGTGCAAAAAATGTTTGATAATTTCATCATCGAAGCGCTTCATCCGCTCTACCCAGAATCAAGATCGGTTGGCAGGTTAAAAGAAGCCATTTACCGTTTTTTTACTGGTGAATTTCCATTGGAATTTCAATATGCAGGTATTAATTCACAATTAGTAGTTTTGAATCAAATCAATAATCAGAAATTTATTGATGTTATTAATAAGGCCAAACAGACTTATCTTGAAGAAATTGAAAAAATAGAAAAGGAATTAGTAACGGACGAAAACTGGGAAGTGCCAACTTCATTAAATTTTACAGGTGAATTTGAAAAGAAGGCGGATACTCTTTCAATTTTAGATCCATTTTATCAAAGTAAAAGCGCATCCGAACCAGAAAAGAAATTTGCTGAATTTCTAAATCAAAAAACTGGTGAAATTGAATGGTGGTATAAAAACGGCGAGCGAGACGGAAGATTCTTTGCTGTTCCCTATAAACTAAACGGTGAACCAACACCATTTTATGTTGACTGGATTGTAAAATATAAAGACGGAAGAATTGGCTTGTTTGACACGAAAGCGGGAATCACTGCCAGAGACGCCAAAGAAAGAGCCGAAGGATTAGCGAAATATATAAAATCAGAAAATGATAAAGGTAAAAATCTGTTTGGTGGAATAGTTATCGAGAAGGACGGCAGCTTTTGGTACAATGACCAGAAAGTCTACAAATATGATGAATCAAGATTAATTGAACTTGGTTGGCAAGTTCTGGTTTAGTTAGCTGGTCCATTATTGCTCAGAGTGTACATTATATCAATTAGATAATTTAACGAGCATCAAGTTGGTACCTAACCATCATTGTTTCAATTCAAGTTCATCGACAATTTGGGGGATAAATATTCAGCACTTTAGAAACTGAAATAGGTACTGGATTGTCTAAGGTATGTCTATTATTAATCAAGATTATTAATTATCATTTGGAGCCCTTATGGAATTATTTGAATTGATTGAGACTTTGTCAACTAATTATAGCCACCTGTTGGATTATGATGAAACTGATCAGAGTATTTACCTTGACAATGAGAAAAATATTGAAAGCATAGATATCATTAATCCAACAATTCTGTCCTTAGACGATGAAACATTCGACTTTGATAAGTATCTTGGGTTCAAAGAAGAAATTGAAAAGAATGGAATAGAGGCTATAGCATGGTATAAACCATACCATTTACTAAATAATGAGAACTGGGGTATATATATAAGAGAAAAGAGCTTACTTTTTGTTTTATCATATTTCAAGCAGAAAAATCCTAAGCAACCAACTTTCTATTTGTTGAATGAAAGTTTTAAACTAATTGTTAAACATGAACTATTTCATTTTTTTACCGAGAACGCCACAACATTTTTTGAATTGATTCCATCAATTAATAAGCAATTATATATTCCATTATTAAGGAATAAAAATAAACCAGCAATAATTTCAAATAATAATCATTCTATGTATAAGCATTTTATAAAGAAAATAAATCAGAAGTTGTCTACATTAAATGTTTGTGAAATTGAAGAGTCATTGGCTAATCTAAATGCGTTAAGTGCCAGATACAGATTTTTAAACACACCTGATATTAAATCGTTTATGGATTTGCAGCCTAAAGGTTATTCAGACTATGGGCTATTTCAGAAGAAAAGTAATTATGGTAAGAGATTTTTGTTATACAATATTCTAGATAGTCAGCCTAACGATATCATAGGTGAATATGTATATTACAATTATAGTTCTTCGCAAACATCTCTTGTACCTATATATCTCATACGTGATGAAGAAACTAGTCATGGTGCTGGTGTGATCCAACTTAGTTTTAATACTCATAATACTACATTAACAATGCATATAGGTGACCATCCACCTGCACACATCCATGTTAGAATACCTTCAAACTCTAAGGAAGAGATAAAACTCAAATATCCATCTTTAGAGCCTATGAAAGGTTTTAGGAATTTGTCTAATTCAGAAATGAAAAATGTCAATAAGGTAATCGCTTCCCCTAAATTTAAAAAGAGCATTAAAAAATACCCTTGGATCAATTAGAACCACATCAAAGATTTATATGCATTGAGTCATGAAACTAAATAGGGATTATATGTTACCTGACTAAATTCTTTTAATTCTGACAAGTTGATTAAGATGCAGGGATTAGCATTTAGCAATGTATAATTTTAATTTCCCGGCTATTTTTTGGATCGTATAATCCTGTCAAAACAAAATCCGTTTAAGCGAATATCTATAATGGATGGTAGGAGGAATTTACATTTCCCCAAAAAACGGGATTTAAAATTCCACACTTTTGGTTAAAAATTTTTACTTATTTTCAATAAGTCCCATTTGCTTTTCCATCAAGGGAAATGAACATTAAACTTCCAGGCAGAGAATTCGTCCCGAAGAATCACAACGTTAAATTTTGGATCAGCTGCATAATTTTCTTAGAAAGCAGAAGATCCCTCCTGGATGTCTATTGAGAAAAAAGTCAATAGGGTGTTCTTCTCCATTATGAATTTTAATTCATTTTTTTTTACTTTGACTTTTGGTCGAACGGTCTGCCACCAATGCCGATAATCTTCTTTTTTGTTTTGTGTATTTATTATTTACCTGTTTTTAATAAATTTTATACTATGCGTCTATTTGAGCTCTGCCATCTTCCCTGAAAAGGCGGCTATGGCAAATTACGAGTTTTAATATAGATGGGGACGGGTTAACCGACAAATAGGCACTTTATCTTTGTGCATCATCCAGAATGAACTCTCATCCCCAAGCTCTTAAATACACTTAGAGCGCTCCTGATCTTTATGGGCGTATCAGCGACCGCAGCACATTTCTAAGCAGCTGTTATTTCATCTTTTCTCCAACGATACGGTTCATATTTCCGGCCATTTTTGAGCATACTTAAACTTACTTTTGCCAGGTAACGGCTTACCATCAGATGCGCCTGTTTATCGGTCAAACCTTTTGCAATCAGGGTCTGATAATATTCATATACAGGATTATGTCCTCCCTGAATGGCGGTGTATGCTGCATTTTTATAAACTTCTTTTAACAACCGGTTATAACGGGGGCGGCGTTTGCCATAGTTTTTATTGCCACTGCTTTTTTCCAGCCAGACCAGTCCGCAATACGAAAGGTAAGAGCCTTTTTTGGCAAAACGTTGTGGCTGAATAACCACGGCTAATATCTTAAAGGCATTGATGTAGCCTATGCCCGGCAAAGCCATGATATTTTTCACTGCGCTTTGACCATTTACTATTTTTTTTATCTCTGCTTCAAATGCGGCTTTATCTTCACGGTATTTTTCTATCATACTCTCCTGCCAGTTAAAAATTATTTTATAGTGACCGGTGCGATCAAGACGCTCCTGCTGTTCCGTATTGTTACATTTGCTGTATCGCATACCCCGGGCTCTGTAAAGGGCGCTACGTTGATTTTGCACGCGAACCCCTGCCTTGACAAGATCCTCATAAGCGCTTAAAAGATGGCGCAGGTGATATAACTTGTCACAACCGTGAAATACTTCCTTTAGAAAACCACCCCGAAGCAGATTGCATAATTTTATCGCATCATGTTTATCTGTTTTTGGGCCATCGCTTAAAAGATGATTACAATAGGGATCACATATAACTATTCTGTCAACCACATCTGTAAGCTCCACATATAGCCAATGGGATGAGGTGGTCTCCTCAATTGTGAGTATCTTTTTACCTTTTAAAGAAAACAGATACTCTTTTAGCGCCTTTAAATCACTTTCCCTCCATTCGACGACTTTTATCCTGTGACTCTTTTGAGTCATACGGGCCAGGGCAACGTTTGCCTGTGACCAGTCCAATGCAATGTAGTGATCATAATAATCCAAATTATCCTTGTAATTGCTCTTTGGACTATTTAACATTGAGGTGTTCATAAGGGTCTCCTTTCTTTTTTGAGATGTCATATTACAAATGTATTTCATACATTTCTACACCATTAAAGATTGTGAGACCTTTTTCTCAATTTACCGA